>ENA-OURZ01000031-OURZ01000031.1-human-gut-metagenome-genome-assembly--contig:-NODE-31-length-176291-cov-4.869669_pt1 | contig 176291 bp, 198 predicted proteins | sample MGYA00242073_ERZ509195 | MGnify/ENA primary metagenome ERZ509195 (study PRJEB26280, sample SAMEA2338837) | human gut metagenome | biome: human gut; feature: human-associated habitat; material: faeces... | reverse complement strand
AGCGGAATTCCGTGGCTCCGGTGAGCACGTTGAAGCGGAACCCGTATCGTCCGGCGAGGAAGCTGCCGAGGGCGGATTCGAGGTTGGCGGCTTTTAGGGATGCCGTCTCACGGACAGCGGGTGCGGCTTCCGCTACCCGGAGGATGGCCCCCGTTGTTTCGGGAAGGGTATTGTCCTGTGGGGCAGTGGAGTTTCCGGTTTCCGGTAAGTTGGTACGACGGGTGTCCGCCGTTTTGTCCGCATGCCGTTTTTCATTCCACCTGCAGACGGCGGCATGCGCGATTTTCTTGAAGTCCATTATGCTTTGTGTTTTCGGTGTTTTCTCGTTTGCAAATATACGAAATGGAAAAGCCCTTGTCAAGTCCTTCACCGTAACATGTTGAAAACCAATGTAACTTCAAATTCGTTAAAAACAGTTTCATGCGGACAATCGTTTTTCAGTGAAATTTCGGTGAAAGATTGGGAGGTAGAAAGTTCACCTTAAAACGTTGGTACAGAAGAGGTCTGAAGGAAGCGAACCTTTTCGGGCGAAAAACGGTTTGTGGGAGGTGGGGCAGGGCGTACGGTACGGCAAAGCCCGTAAAACAGATGTCGGCATACCTGAAAATCGTTCTCTGCAGATTGAAAAATCGTTTGGCTTAGAACGGAAAATCGTTTGGCGCAGAATCCATGGGCGGTTTGGGATATGGCTTTGCCCCAATATATAATAATGTGGCATTTGTAGCCGACATTTATATAAAGAACAAGAAAACATTGGATCATGACATCTATAAAACTAAAATTCAGGCCGTCAACGACTCCGGGAAAGGAAGGCTCAATTGTGTTTCAACTGATATACGGACGCACGGTGCGCAGGATAACGAGCAGGTATAAAATCTTTGCCGGGGAATGGAACGGCGAGGTTGGGAGGATAGCCCTGCCCACGCCGTCCTCGCCGCGTTACGCCCACCTTGTTTCGGTAGAATCGGCCCTACAGTGGGAACTGAACAGGTTACAGCGGATGGTACAGGAAAGCGTCCCGGTAAACCTTGACGAAATCGCTGCCAACTTTTCGTCCGGCATAGGCACGATGGACAGCGTGTTCAACTTCATCCGCAGGCAGATACATCACAAGGAACAGATAGGAAAGGTACGCTCATCCGAGACCTACCGTTCGATGCTTAACAGCTTCACGTGCTTCCGTAAGGGGGTTGACCTGACGTTCGACATGATGGACGGCATGCTTATGGAACTCTACGAGGCATGGATGCGGAAATGCGGATTGACACGCAACAGCACCTCTTTCTATATGCGTATCCTGCGCACCAACTACAAGTTGGCAGTAGAAAAGGGGGTGACACCCGACCGTCATCCGTTCAGGAAGGTCTACTGCGGTATAGACAAGACTGTGAAAAGGAGCCTGCCGTTCAGCGAAATCAAGAAAATCAGCGCTCTGGACCTGTCGCGAAAGCCGAGTATGGATTTCGCGAGGGACATGTTCATGTTCAGCTTCTGCACGCGCGGAATGTCCTTCATAGATATGGCTTACCTGAAAAAGGCCGACCTGAACAACGGTTGCCTGGCATACCGCCGCAAGAAGACGGGACAGCTCATGATGATAGAATGGACCAAGCAGATGCAGGACATCATAGACAAATACAAGTCCGATGGCACAAGTTATCTCCTGCCAATCATTACCCGTGAGGATGGAAGCGAGCGCAGGCAGTACCAGAATCAGATGAGGAAAATCAACAGGCTCCTGAAAGACATAGCAAACCGGGCAGGACTGCCGTTGTCATTGTCAATGTATTATGCGCGCCACAGTTGGGCCACCATCGCACGTGGCAGGGACGTACCGTTGGCAGTCATAAGCGAAGGTCTTGGGCACGATTCGGAAACGACCACACAAATCTACCTCGACTCGATAAAGTCAAGCGAAGTGGATAAAGTAAACCGTATGATTTTGGAGGGGCTTTGACGCAAACGACTGTTTCGAAAAATGTTCCTCTCCTAATATGAGATGGATATTCAGCTGCAAAGGTAGTAAAAATAATTAAACATCAAGTGTTTTGACAAATTTATTTGCGCTTATTTTTCATGAAGCGGCAACGGATTAAGCAATTTATTGACGGAATCTTTTTATGAAAACTTTGTAAGCTGTTGGGATTTAGCTGTTCTACAAGAATATCCATCTCATATTAGGAGACGGACAAAAAACGTCATGAAAATCAATATCGACACAAACGCTATTATGAGTAGTGACAGCGATGGAACAATCTTATGGACTTAATAGAAGTCAATAGCTTGGTTTTTGTAACTGCTTGTTGCCGTGTGAATTACGATAGCTTGCAGGATTAGAAAAGATACCCATACCTGAAAAATGAACGACTTCCATACCCCTGTACAAGACCGTCTGCTATGGTTCGTCATGCGCGACCTTAAGCGGTGCAATGCTAAGCAGCCTGCATACAAACTGTTCAAGGATTTGGGGATGGAGGTGTTCACACCCATGGTGTGGAAACTTTCTGTGAAGCACGGGAGGCGTTGCCGGGAAGAAGTGCCCTTCATTCAGGACTTACTTTTTGTGAATGGCACGCGGTTGGCAGTTGACCCTATAGTCGAGAAATACAATACCGTGCAATATCGTTACTTGCGCGGTGGCTACAAAATCCCGATGACGGTCAGGGAAAGCGACATGCAACGCTTCATCCATGCTGTTCAGTCCTCCGAGAATCCGCGCTATTACACGCCCGAAGAAATATCCTCCGACATGATAGGCAGGAAAGTGCGCATCGTGGGCGGTCCGTTGGACGGATATGAAGGGAATTTGCAGAAAATCCAAGGCGCACATGTCAAGCGTCTGTTCGTAGAACTTCCCAATCTCCTTGCCGCTGCCGTGGAGGTACAGCCTGAATACATACAGTTTTTGTAGTTGGCAAGCGGAAAGCGACATTTACCCGATTGTGTTTGCCAAGACATGATGGAAGCTTACCACAGGAGAAAAGGCACATCGGACTGAAGCTCTGCACGGAAGACATAAGACGGATGAGGAACTCCACCGAAATGACTGAAATAATAATAGGAATGAGGAGCCTACTTGACCTGATGAAATCCGGCAATGTTCCGAGGCAGAGAAGCCTGATGGGGAAGGCGGTCAATTATTTCGACCATTTTGGGAACCAGGCATTCCTATACAGAAAGGACGGGGAGTATACGATAGACAATAGCCTGACGGAACGGTGCGTCTGGCCTTTGGCGAATGAGAGGAAGAACCCGCTGTTCTTCGGCAGCAACAAAATGACCCGCGTTAGTGCGGCCTACACTCCATCGTGTCTACATGCAAGCTTCAAGGATATTCAATTCTGGAATACCTCAAGAAATTTTTTGCAAAAATGGTCGCGGGCAACCGCGACTACGGAAAACTTATGCCCTCAACCATCGGCATAAGTGCAAACGAATTATAAATGCCAACCGAATTTAATCTTCTTTCAGGCATGCCGCCTGAAAAACAGGGGGTACGTCAGAATTGGACGCTTACAACCGAACCCTTAAATCGAAGAACAAAGCGCCTCAGAACATTTCGACACTACTAATTATGGTTGTCGTAATCAAAATAGCAGTCATGATTGATAACAATGGAAAAAACTTCTATTATGGACAATAGACGAATAGCAAGAAATTCTTTCTTGCTATATGTTAGAATGTTGTTTCTAACTTTAGTATCTCTATATACGAGTCGCATTCTAATCAGTTCCTTGGGCGTCCAAGATTATGGGATATACAATGTTGTAGGTGGAATAGTTGTCATTTTTTCTTTTGTCAGTGGGTCTTTATCTTCTGCAGTTCAGCGATTTATTTCATTTGAAATAGGTAAAAAGGATTTCGAACGGTTAAAGGAGGTGTTTGACTGCTCAATTACTATTTTTACTATTATAGGGCTTCTCTTATTCATTTTAATCGAATTGTTCGGTCTTTATATGCTTAATTTCAGGTTGAATATTCCGGAAGATAGAATGCTTGCTGCCAATTGGGTTTTCCAATTTTCGGTATTGACTTTTTTTATAAATATCATATCTGTCCCTTATAATTCTGCAGTTATAGCACATGAAAAAATGGATGTTTATGCCTATGTAAGCATTGCTGAATTTACACTAAAACTTATCGCTGCATTATTATTGAATCACATATCGGGTGATAATTTAATATTGTACTCTGTATTAATTTTTCTCATAGCTATTTTTGTTCGGATATCATATAAAACATATTGTCATTTACATTTAATTGAGTGTAAGTCTGTATGTTTACGTGTAGGGAAAGCAACAGGTAAAGCCATCCTATCATATTCTGGATGGAACATTATAGGCTCATTAGCAACTATACTAAAGCAACAGGGCGTAAATCTTGTACAAAATATATTTTTCGGTCCTGTTGTTAATACTGCACATGCTATATCCATGCAGATTGCATCAGCTCTTACTATGTTCACAAACAATGTGTTTCTCGCAACTCGCCCTTCGATAACAAAATTATATGCATGTAATGAAATGCAAAAAATGTGGAACTTGGTATTTTCTAGTACAAGATATGCGCTACTCTTATTTATTATAGTCATTATACCACTTTATTATGAAATCCCCATGGTTTTGAATTTATGGTTGGGTAATGTGCCACCAATTACAATAGGAATAGTGAAATTGCTACTTTTATCTATATCAGTAGAAATATCCTGTTCTCAAATTTTTGCCGTGTTCCAAGCTTCAAATAAATTGAGAACCGTTCAGATTTTTTCTTCATCAATTATTCTTTTAATTGTTCCGGCATCTTATTTCTTATTAAAGGCAGACAACAATCCTCTGATTCCTTATATTGTTTGGTTGGTATGTTCGTTCCTGTTTACTATAGTAACATTGATGATAGCCCATATTGAAATTGATTTAAATATTAAGAAATACTTTGTTCAGGCACTATTTAGGCCCATTTGTATCGCATTCGTTGTTTTTCCATGTACATATTGGTTTATATCTGTTTTGGACACATCACCAATAAGGCTTATTTATACATTCTTTTACACCTCCTTTTTATCAGTCATACTTATAATGTTATTTGGTTTAACTAGAAATGAGATGAAATTCATAATCAAATCAATTAAGAATAAGATATATGGTAATATTAAAAAAAATAGCTAATAGAATTAAGAGGTTATTCCTTCAAGAGAGAATACTTTCTTTAGGAGAAGAAAATGGAGATAAATTTTTTTATGTCATTCGCGTTGATTATGAAATGGCTGGTATAATGGCTATTGTCAAATCAACTCTTTCTCATATAGTTTACGCAAAAGAACGAGGATACATACCTGTAGTGGATTTACTGAATTGCAAATGCCAGTATATAGATAAAGAAAATCCTTTTAATGTATGGACCAAGTTTTTTACCCAACCATGTAAATATGATTTATGTGATATCCAGCATAGTAAAAATTTGATAATCAGCAAAAATATTCAAGTTCCATATAAAAAATATGGTATCAATGTAGATACTTTGTATGGAGATAAATTTCTTTTGGCTAAGTACAAGCAGGAATTTAAATCAAATATTCATTTTAACACTGAAACACAATGCTTTATGGAAAATGCATTTGATAAAATCATAGGGGGAAAACGCTGTTTAGGTGTTTTGGCACGCGGTACAGATTACTTGGATTGCCATCCCAAAGGTCATCCTGTACAGCCAGAGCCATTGGTGTTATTAAAGAAGGCAGAAGAAGTGATGAGAAAATTTGATTATCACTATCTATTCCTTGCAACTGAAGATAAAAGAATCCATGATGTGTTTAATAAGCATTTTGGCGAAAGGCTTTTATTTAATAATCAGAAGCTTTTAAGTAGCATGAGCAATACAAAGTATATCTCTCGACTAAACGATAAAGATGGATTAAAGTCAGAAAAGGACATTTTGAATTATTTATCCTCACTATATATTTTATCAAAATGTAATGCTTTCATAGGAGGTTGTACAGCAGGAACAATTGGAGCATATATGATGTCAGATCAATATGAGTATGAGTACTTTTGGAATTTAGGACGTTATTAATTTTATGTAAATATGGGGAACCCCTTATTTTGGAATTTTATTCTGTATTTGTTTTATTTCTTATATATTTACAGAAAAGAGGAAAGGTTGACGGTATATTCCATAATTTTCCTATATCAGACATTCATCTCTTTTATGGGCCTTTATACATTTGAAACTGGAATATATCAAAAAACATTTGGACGACATACGGAGGCCGAGCTTTCGCTTGCTCCCTATCTATTAAATTTTGTTTGCTTTCTTATAATATCACATCCTCTTAAGGACTTTGAAGCGGGACAACTCCAACCAAACAAAGAACAAGAAAAAGTTTATTCTTTAATTTCTACTTTCGTTTGTGTAATTACTGTAGTCTATTCAATTGTACTATATTTATATTCAAATTTGATAGGAGGACTATCTTATGCCGATCAATATAATATGGCTCGTGTTGGTGAAATGACAACTTTTGGGAATCCAATCTTAGATTTTATTCTTAATCGTTTTTATCAAATTCTCTTATTATTGATTCCTTTTGCATTTGCATATAATTTCATAAGACTTTCAAGGCGAAAAAATGTTAAGAAATCCACAATTATTATCCTCTTGATTTTCCTCCCACAGTTCTTGTCTTGTGTTGTTATGGCTGCGCGTGGAAGGATGTTTTTCCTATTCACTCAGATTGTTTTTTTCATAGTTTTATTCTATCCGCTATTTAATATAAAATTTAAAAGAAACATCAAGAGATTTGGAATGATATTTATAGTAATAGCTTGTTTTTATAGCTATCTTATTAGTTCTTCTCGTTTTGAAAACTCCAATCAATCTACAATTCATGGTATAGCTCGATATTTCGGAGAACCTTATCCAAACCTATCAATTTCATATTGGAATGCTTCAGAGATAAACCATCCTTATGGATTAAGACAATTCTATGGGATATGTAAATATTTCAACGACGATCTTAGAATAGATAAAGGATTAGGCATTCGGCAAGACTATTGGAGTTATCGAACAAAAGTACCCATACAAAATTTTAAAACGCTATACGGTGATTTATATGTTGAGTTTGGACATTTCATCCCATTTCTTGTTTTAGGACTAACAGCTTGTATTTATGTTTATTTGCGAAGAAGGGTTCATGGTGTCATGAAGGTAGTTGCCATGTACTTTTGTTACAAAATATGTGTGATGGGGCTATTTGATTATGTCGCGGAATTTGGTGTTATTGAAATTATTCTGGTTTTTTTAGTTTCTTTTGCTATTGATAAATTTGGACAACGACATATTCAAAAAGCCATACGCTGAAATAATATAGTTCATAAAACATACTTGATTAAACACTCGCTGATTCATGAAAAATGTGCAATGTAACAATTCAATAGATGTGGTAAAAGGCGGATTAATCTCTCTTGTCGTGATAGGTCACTTTTTGTTAGGGACGCTTGAAGGCAATTTTGTGCGGTACTATATTTATTCCTTTCACATGCCGATGTTCATCTTTATCAGTGGCTTCTTGATAAAGAGGGAAAAAATACGTTCTCGTTCTTATAAAGCATTCATTACCCACTATGCCAAACGGATGTTGGGTTGGTGGGCTGTAGCATGGTGTTTCTATACAGGCTTGAGCCTGATCAAGGATTTTGACTTGAATAAGATAGGGCACTTCTTACTTGAACCTTACTATCATTTATGGTATGTTCCGACGTTGTTTTGCATGATATGCATTGTGTATATGCTCCAAAAAATGTTTGTAAAAAACAGTCGCTTGTTCTGGCTGTCCCTGATCACAATCAGTGTGTTATGCAAGTTTGTCAATTGGCCATCCGTGTCCAATTTGGGACACATGATATATTTCACGCTTGGGGTCATTTGCGGCAATATATCGTTTAATATTGTTAAAATCGGGGGGGGTAAATGTTGGATTCTTTATACAATATTCATAGCCTTAGTCTATGCTCTTCCCTTACGGCAAAATGTATTGTATCCTTATTGGACTATACCTGTCACGCTGTTATTAATTCTGTTCTGGCTGTATCCCAATTTGAAGGAGGATAAACTTCCAAAATCACCAGTGTTGGCATATTGGGGAAGAAATTCATTGCAAATATATCTGTGGCATGTGTTCCCGATTGCAATTTTGAAGAATCTATTTGATTATTCACCAGTGTTGTATTACGTTGGAATAGCACTGCTATCAGCTTTGTTTTGTATTACATCATACACAATCATTCATAAAAAACAAATATGAAATCACCAAAAATCATTGCGGAAATCGGTTGCAATCACAAGGGTGACATGGCAATCGCGAAAGAGATGATTATGACCGCCGCCACTTATTGCAAAGTGGACGTGGTTAAGTTTCAGAAACGTTACAACAAAGAACTGTTGACACCTGAAGAATACAATGCTCCGCATCCTCATCCGGAGAATTCATATGGGAAAACATACGGCGAACATCGGGAGTTTCTGGAGTTCAACCTTGACCAGCACCGCCAGTTGCAGGAATGGTGCAACGAGTTTGGCATAGAGTATTCCACTTCGGTATGGGACATTACCTCGGCAAAAGAAATCTGCACGTTGCATCCCAATCTGATTAAAGTGCCTTCCGCTTGCAATTTGAACAAAGGTCTGTTGGAGTACCTGTGCGATAATTTTGGAGGTGAAATCCATCTGTCTTTCGGTATGACCACCCGTGACGAGGAAGAACGGATTATCCAGTTCTTTGAATCCAAAGGGCGCAACAAGGATTTGGTGATTTACGATTGCACATCGGGCTATCCCGTGCCGTTTGAAGACATTTGCCTGCTTGAAATCACCCGTCTGCGTGAGTTATATGCAGACAGAGTGAAATCCATCGGTTTTTCAGGTCACCACTTGGGAATAGCCGTAGACAGTGCCGCCGTAGCCCTTGGTGCGGAATGGATAGAACGCCATTATACGCTTGACCGAACATGGAAAGGCACAGACCATGCGGCTTCGCTTGAACCGGATGGTGTACGCAAGCTGGCTCGCGACTGCCGTGCCGTGGCAAAAGCGTTGACTTACAAGAAAGAGGATATCCTTGATATTGAGAAAGTACAGAGAAACAAGCTAAAAAAGAACCAAGTGAAATGGTAATCGCATTTATACCGGTAAGGGGCGGTAGCAAGTCTATCCCCCTTAAAAATATCAAACCATTCTGCGGCAAGCCTTTGGTTTGTTGGAATATTGAGGCATTGGAACAATGTAAGGAAGTGGACGAAATCATAGTAGCCACTGATTCGGATAAGATAGAAGAGACGGTAGTTTCACAAGCATATAAGAAAACGAAAGTGTACCACCGTTCAGCAGAGAATGCTTGTGACACTGCAAGTACGGAAAGTGTGATGTTGGAATACATCCGTTACACCCAACTTGCTGAGGATGATATTTTTATGTTGGTGCAGGCTACATCCCCATTGACAGAAACGCTTCATTTCACGGAAGCATTGGATATGTATAGTAAAGGAGAATACGATTCCATCCTTACTTGTGTACGCAATTATCGTTTCTTTTGGAATGAGGACGGCACAAGCATGAACTACGATTACGAGAACCGCCCTCGCAGGCAGAACTTCTCGGGTATGCTGATGGAGAACGGTGCATTCTATATAAATAAGGTAGGGAATATCTTGGAATCGGGCAACCGCCTTAGCGGACATATCGGCATTTATGAAATGCCGGAATATACGGCTACGGAAATAGATGAACCGGACGACTGGATTGTATTAGAGAATCTGATGCGCAAGCACGTTTTGTCCAAGCGCAAGGAAGCAAGAAAGCCCATCAAACTTTTCCTGTGCGATGTAGACGGAACATTGACAGACGGAGGCATGTATTATTCCGAAAACGGGGATGAATCGAAGAAATTCAACACCCGTGACGGCATGGGCTTCCAATTGCTTCGTGAAGCCGGAATAAAGACTGGTATCATTACATCGGAGGACACTAAGATAGTGGAAAACCGTGCGAAAAAACTGAAAGTGGATTTCTTGTATCAAGGCAAGCGGAATGGCGGAAAACTGGCCGTAGCCAAAGAGGTATGCACTCAGCTTAGCATCACATTAGATGAAGTGGCCTACATCGGTGATGACATAAATTGTATCGAACTTTTGGAAGCTGTGGGAATAAAGGCTTGTCCAGCTGATGCTTGTGAAAGTGTTAAAGACATGTCTTGTATTCGTGTGATGAAAAATAAAGGCGGTAAAGGATGTGTTCGAGAATTTATTGAGGAGATTTTGAAATGAAAAACATTGTTTTTTATGTACATCGTACAGGACTTTTAGGTTATTTCGTTAATCCCATATGTTCTTTCTTGAAAGACAAATATGACATTACCGTGTTACATTTGGATAAGAGAAATGGATATTTATCCCATGGAAATGGTGATTACAAAACCATTGACTTGAGCGATTACTCGATTGATAAGATTCAACAAACACTCAAGAATTTGGCTCCTAAAGCCGTCATATTTTTAGGATTCATCTCCATATATGAGCTGTTAATGCTCAGAATCGTCACAGATTTGGGGCTAAAAACGATTTATTTAGAGCATGGAATTTATTCGAAAGAAACATCTTCTTTGCCATTAAATAAGATTGTCAATAAGTTTTGGGATACCATGTCAAAAAACCTGTTTTTTCTACGGTTATATAGGAATTTTATTCAGCTTTCTTCTAACCCTAAACAAGAAAAGCGACTATTCAAACAGTGTATAATAAAAAAGGACTATAGCGAGAGCAAATTCTCCAAAGCATTGTTCTTTTCTGATTATGGATATAGACAGATCAACAAGCTTTTTCAATATGATGAGCGTCATGTCGATTTTATCTGTTATCCTCTGACTTACGACAACGAGAGTTTCAAGGAACTTGATACCCTTGCACATATGCCATTGACAGAAAACAAGAATGCCATTTTGATTCATCAGCCGTTTATTTTGGACAGACTGGTAAATTGGGGATATGAGGCAGAGAGAGGGTATTTTGTTAAAGTAGCAACAGAAATCGAGAAGTATGGCTATAAATTGACATTGCTTATACATCCACGGGAAAATGTAAAAAAGTATTGCAAAATGTATGAGGCATCCAATATAATTATAAAACAAAATATAAACAAAAAGGAGTATAAGGAATATTCTTTGGCCATAGGGCATTATAGTACAGCACTATTATATCCAGTGTTTTTACATATTCCTCTATTGATTATAGATTATGGAGATAAGGTAAAAGCTATAGATAGCACCTTTTACCCACTTAGTTGTAGTTTGCCAATTAAAGTGTCAGAGGAATCTATGCAAAAAAATGATGAATTTATAAAAGACTATATCGGTACGTCAGAATGTTCTTTTGAGCATGTCGCATATGTGCTTGATAAAAACATTGCTTCATTATAGATATTGTGTATGTTGATAAAATACATTTTTAGTCACGTTTTACAAGCTATTAAAAAACTTATAGCTTTTATCCACAAAGAATACGAAGGAATTAAAGCATTAGTAGAAGATAAACCTTTATAAAGATGAATAATACAAACATTCCGCGTCCTACGGACGCAAGCATCATCCTGACGTACAGATGCCCGATGCGTTGTCAGATGTGTAATATCTGGAAGAATCCCACAAACAGACGAGAAGAGGTAAAGGCTGAAGACCTCAAGACGCTGCCGCAGTTGAAGTTCATAAACCTTACGGGCGGAGAACCTTTTATCCGTGAGGACTTGGATGAGATAGTAGAAGAGTGCTATAAACACACGCCACGTATTGTCATCTCTACATCAGGTTGGTTTGAAGACCGTGTTGTTGCGTTGGCGAAGAAGTTTCCTAATATAGGCATACGTATTTCTATTGAAGGGCTTAGCCAAAAGAACGATGAACTGCGCGGTCATGTAGGTGGATTTGACAAAGGATTACGCACGTTGCTTACTTTGAAACATATGGGGCTGAAGGATATTGGTTTCGGCTGCACTGTGTCGAACCATAACTCTAGGGATATGCTCTCACTTTACCAACTATCGCTTTCGTTGGGTATGGAGTTCGCCACAGCGGCTTTCCATAACTCTTATTATTTTCATAAGAGTGACAATGCCATAACCAACAAGGACGAGGTGTGCGGTAACTTCCGTCAACTCATTGAGTGGCAGCTGAAGGAGAAGCACCCGAAGAGTTGGTTCCGCGCATGGTTCAACATGGGGCTTATCAATTATATCAATGGCAACCGTCGTATGCTGCCTTGTGAAGCGGGGATGGTGAATTTCTTCATTGACCCGTGGGGCGAGGTGATGCCCTGCAACGGGTTGGAAGAACGTTATTGGAAGGAAAGCATGGGCAACATCCACGATGCACCGTTCATGGACATTTGGAAGAGCGAACAGGCGCAGAAGGTTCGCCAGATGGTGCGCAAGTGCCCAAAGAACTGTTGGATGGTTGGCACGGCAAGTCCCGTCATGCATAAGTACATAAAGTACCCCTTGAAGTGGGCCTTGCAGAACAAACTGCGCTCCCTGCGAGGCAAGCCTGCTTGCATCGACCTAAAATGGTGTGATGTAGGTCAAGATTCGAAACAGGGGGATTTGAGAGAGGAGGTGTGATTATGGTCATGGACTATCTTTTGACGCTGATTGTGCCTGTTGCTTTGGCCATCTGTGTGCTGTATGGAAACAAGAATCTTGGCAATCAAGACGCTTTCATGAACAAGGAGTTCACGAGGGCGTTGAGGGGTGCATGTTGCATCATCGTAATCCTTGTGCACATCCCGTTGGCATATGCCAATAAGTTGCAAGATGGCATAGGAAGCTTTGCATATGTTTGTGTGACCCTCTTCTTTATCATGTCTGCTTATGGGATGAACATTTCGGCTAGCAGAAGCCCTGCATATCTGCGCCATTTCTGGCGCAACAGGCTGTCGGCATTGTTGATACCACAGCTTTTGGTCAATCTGTCAGTTGTTGTTGGTTTTGTGTTAATAAATGTTATAAATGGGGGGGGTAAGCCAAGCTTCCTTACCTTAGTCCATATAAACGGCTATGTGCTAGTACTGCTGCAATACTGCTTGTGGTTCTACTTGGTTACGTTGGGCCGGTACTTTTATGGCGAGCGAACGGCACAACTAATGCTGATTATTGGCGTGGCAGTGTCGAGTTTGGTCATGTATTTCTGCTTCGATGCCAATGATTGGTGCTATGAACGTTGGGGGTTGGTGTGGGGCGTACTGCTATTCTTGTACATGCCCAAAGTGAAGCGGTTGGTTAAACCCAACGTCCAGAAGATAGTGGCCTTTGGTTTGTTGGGATTTATGCTCGGTGCGGCTTACTTGAAGTTTAAACCAGTATTCTTTTATGGAGAGTACCTGCTGAAAATAGTGTTGGGCATGACCATCATCCTATTGCTGTTCACCTTGTCATCCCAACGAAAATTTGGGAACAAAGCCATCAACTTCCTTGGTGACATATCCTACGAAGTCTATCTCTCGCACCACGTCGTTATGACCGTCCTGTCATCGTTGTTCCCATTGTTGCCATCGGGATGTTTCATCTTGATTACCGTTTTGGGAACTATCATGCTCTCTGCGATTCTCCATCACGTAGGCTCCTTTCTTGTGAAACGTTGCCGCATCTGAATTTTCTGTTTTTTTAAACTTGTAATAATGAAAATAGTAGTGACCGGAACCCGTGGTATCCCGAATATCATGGGTGGAGTGGAGACACACTGCGAGGAACTGTTCCCGCGCATAGCCGGGATGGGCTTTGACGTGACGGTGATACGCAGGAAAAGCTATGTGCGTGATGCTATGAAAGAATATAAGGATGTCAAGTTGGTAGATATTGTTACCCCTAAAAAGAAATCATTTGAAGCGATTATCCATACTTTCAGGGCGATAAACGAGGCCAAACGGCTTAAAGCTGATATTCTGCATATTCATGCCATTGGCCCGGCGCTGCTTGTCCCGTATGCAAAGATGCTCGGAATGAAGGTTGTTTTCACCCATCATGGGACAGACTACGACCGTGACAAGTGGGGCTTTGCTGCAAAGACGATGCTAAAGCTCGGTGAACGCATGGGGTGTATGTTTGCTGACGACGTGATTGTGATTTCCGACGTGATACGTAATCTCATAAAGCGGAAATATGGAAGAACGCAGCGCGTACACCTTATATATAATGGTGTGTCACAACCGGAAATCTGTGATTATCCTGAATATTTCCAAGAATTGGGTATAGAAAAAGGAAAGTTCATTTTGGGTATGTGCCGCTTTGTCCCAGAGAAGAATCTGCACCACCTGATAGAGGCATTCGTTAAATTGAAGAGTGAAAAATTAAAAGGGAAGAATTCTTGTTCTGAGATAAAATTAGTTTTAGCAGGTGATACGGACTTTGAGGACGACTATTCACGGGGGCTGAAAGAGATGGCAAAGAAAAACGGTGTTGTATTGACAGGGTTTATCAAGGGACGTAGGCTGCATTCTTTGTTGACGAACTGCCTATGCTATTGCCTGCCGTCGAGCCACGAGGGGTTACCCATAGCCCTACTCGAAGCTATGAGTTACGGTGTGAAAGTTATCGTTAGCGATATTCCGGCCAACCTTGAAGTTTGTCTGCCAAAAGAAGATTATTTTCCCGTCGGTGATGTTGATGTATTAGCCGATAAACTGGCCAAAGTCATAGAACAGCCATTAGAACACATAACGTATGATATGCAAAAATATGATTGGGGAAAAATAGCCAATCAAGTGGGCGATATTTATCGTAAAGCAAAAGCTGTTTACCAATGAGGATATGAAAAACAAGATTCATCCGCGAAATTGTCAAGGGACGAAGGGATTATGAGAATTTTTTGCTTATGACAATCGGAATCAATACTAACTACATTACGTTCCATGTTACATTTATTTGCACGAATAAACAAGCTAAACTTGCATTTTTCTGCACGAATGCATTCGATTGAAGAATGACAGGCCGATGCTGTCAGTTGTTTATACCCTATATGCTCCGTCCTTACCAACAAAACATCAAGCACGATTTGTTCGAAGCTTGGCGGCAATGCCCGTCCGTGATGGTACAGATGCCTACAGGGACGGGCAAGACACACTTGCTCGCTTCGGTCATATCCGACCGGATGATGGCTGATGATACAGCAAGCATTTGGATTGTTGCGCACCGTCGCGAGTTGGTGGAGCAGATAGAGGAGACGGTCGCACATTACGGCATATCCAAAGATGACGGAAGGGTGAAGGTGATGTCCATCCAGTGGTTGTTAAAGCATTGGGAGGACGTGAGGGACGAAAGGCCGGGTCTGATTGTGATAGATGAAGCGCACCATGCGCTTGCCGGGACTTACAGGGATTTGTGGCTGCGCTATCCGGATGCGAAGAAGTTGGGCATGACTGCCACCCCGTGCCGGTTGAACGGCAAGGGGTTCACTGACTTGTTTGGCACGCTTATCACATCGGATAGCATAGCGGACTTTATCCGGCAAGGATGGCTTTCCGCCTTTGATTATGTATCCATACGTCCGGACAGCGAAGACCAACGGTTGATAAACGGACTGGAAAGACGGGGAGCGGACGGTGATTTCCAGGTGAAGGAGATGGACACCGTGCTGAACAGGCGACCAAGTATCGAAAGGCTATATGGGAGCGTAAGGCAATATGCCGATGGCAAGAAGGGCATCGTGTACGCCATCAGCATCAGCCATGCGCGGAACATCTCCGGATATTACAATCAATACGGGATGAACACAGTCGCCATTGACAGCAAGACGCCCGCAAACGAACGGAAACGGCTTGTCGAAAGCTTCAGGCAGGGCAAGATACAGGTTCTTGTCAATGTGGACATATTCAGCGAGGGCTTTGACTGCCCTGACGTGGAGTTTATCCAGTTGGCACGGCCGACACTGTCGTTGCCCAAGTACTTGCAACAGGTGGGGCGCGGACTGCGCAAGACGGAAGGCAAGGAAAGCTGCATGATAATCGACAACGTGGGGCTTTACCGCCTGTTCGGTCTGCCGACGGCCCACCGAGACTGGCAGGCGATGTTCGAGGGACGGCTTGCCGGAAAAGGTTATCCAGACACAAATACGAGGGCGGTGTCATATATGGCTGTATCGCAAGAAACAGATAAAGATAAAACAGCAGAAACAGACGGACAACTGGAAACCATCGTGTCGCACGGGCAGTTGTTGGATTACCTGCAAAGCGGCAAATCCTTGCCGGAGAACGATTCACTGCAACCCGAAAAGCTGAGACCGTTCAAGGACAGAGCAAGCGGCCTGTACGGCTTGAAGCGCGGCAACAAGATAACGTCCACGGCACGATACCATAACGTCCTTGACACGGATGAAAGGCTTGCCACCGTATGTTTTGACAACGGGCAAGCGGGCGTCGTGGACGAATCCGGCAACGTCAGGATGCGGTTGGGACGTTGCCGAAGCGCAAAATTCATGAAAGGCAATATCCTTGCACTTACAGGTAATAGCGGGCGGAAGACATACATGGATTTGCTCAGCGGCCAAATATGCGATAAACAGCCGAGGATACGGCAGTTCGGACCTGTACAAATGCTTGAAGCGGACGGTATGTATTACAGCCGGACAAAGGAACTGTACAAAACCAGGAAAGTCTCCGGATGTCATATTTTTCATGCCACAAGTTTCTGTCTTCTTGTCTATGATTATTATGCCGCTCCCGTATGCCGTCAAGTCAACGAAGACGATGCCCGTTGGGGGCATGACTGTGTGTGCCTGCTTGCAAATGATTATGACACCTATTACCGTTATTGCGGCATGCTGTCTGGCGGAAGTATTGTCATCGTGGACAATGCCGGCAAGTATTACATTGTGGAGGAAGGCAGGGGCAAGAAATACATCGCTTGTGAAAATCCCAAGACGGTGGATGAGGATTTTGACGTGGTGATACCCCGCCTGAAAGTCGAGGCGGCAAGACGGACGGATATGATGGTGGCCGAGGAGCGGCAGACAAACGAACGGAAGCGCATGGCACGTTTGGAGATGATGAAAACTGCCGTGCCGTTCAAGTCCGGCATGAGATGGGGATTGAGGCAGGGGGGGAAGGTGGTAGTCCCTCCGGTTTACAGGAGCATCCAGTACCCCGTCGGCTACTATTGCGCCGTTGAGGTCAGTCCATGCCGGTGGGGAATCATCATGTTGGATGGAAAGGTCGTGGTGGAGGCCAACTACTCAAAGGTGGTGATAAATGGTGACGGAACTGCAAGGCTGACCGTTTTCCCGGGAAAAGAGAAAGTCGTTGAATTAGGCACCTGACAAAGCAGGAATTATCCGCATATAAACAATCATACACAAAAATGCCGCAAACTGCCCTCCGAATATTTTTGGACTGTTTGCGGCATTTTTGTGTGCCAACTTATAGGCTCCGGCCATATGGCTCTTTTTATTCGATGAGTTTCGTGGCCCGGTGCTCTTCTTTTGCCGGTTGCTCAAAAGCGTCGCGTGCTCCGGTGAAGATTTCCTCTACGCGGTCTACCGTCTTGCGACGGAACTTGGCGGAACCCCACAACAGTTTGTTTTTGGCTTTGTTGAGGGCGTTGGCATCATTGATCCACTCTTCTGCCTTGTAGGTACGGCCATTATACCCGTCCAAATCTTCCTCATAATAGTAACTGATTTGCGTCAGTTCCATGTGACACTTCCCGTCGGAGCATTTTATGGTGAGCAAATAACGGAAACGGGTGCGATCCAAGACGAAAGGTTTCTTCTTGAATATCATCCATTCTTCGAAACGTCCGACCAACGTACCGGTAGAAGCTTCTTCCATAGCCATTTTGGTACCTTTCATTTGCTGTTCCCCTTTCATTAAACGGTTGAGGTAAGCCTTCATCACGTCGTATATCTGCTGTTTGTTTTTGCCTTCTACGGCAAAGGTCTGTTGGAACAGCACTTGTCCGTTCACTTCTGGTACGGCACCGATCAGGTATTTGCTGTCGTCTCTTTTTGATTTTGCGCAAACCAACATCGGTACGCATAATAGCAATAATAGAATTTTTCTCATGGGTTCAATCTTTTTTGAAGTTCTGCGCAAATTTAATAAAAGAAAAGCAATATCGGGCAGACTGTCCTTTTGTTTTAGTCATTTTTGTACCTTTTATAAGAGATACTTGTTCAAGTAGGCCGTAATATCTGTTTTATAGGTGTCTGAAATGGGGATGCGGGTTTTGCCGAAAATGATTTGCCCCTTATCCAATGTTTTCACTTTGTTCATCTGTACGATGTAAGAGCGGTGGACGCGCATGAATCGGGGATACGGCAGGCGTTCCTCCATGCTTTTCATGCTGACAAGTGTCAGGACAGGGCGGGGGGCGTTTTCCGTATAGATCTTCAGATAGTCTTTTAGTCCTTCGATGTAGAGTATGTCTTCCAACCGGATTTGAACGAGTTTATAGTCCGATTTTACGTAAATAAAGTCCTCTTCATGGGAAGGATTTGCCTGATGTTTCAATTCAAACCATTCCAAAGCTTTACGGGAAGCTGTCAGGAACTCATTGTAGTTGATAGGCTTGAGCAGGTAATCCAAAGCATTGACTTTGAAACCGTCCAATGCATACTGGTCGAAAGCCGTGGTAAAGACGATACGGGTGTCTTGGGGGAGCATCCGGGATAGTTCCAAGCCGTTGAGGTCGGGCATCTGTATGTCCAAAAACAATAAGTCGATGTTCCTGAAGTTAATATCGTTCAGTGCCATGACGGCACTGTTGTATTTGCCGCAGAGTTCCAGGAAAGGTGTTTTGCGGACATAGCTTTCCATCAGTTCCAATGCCAGCGGTTCGTCATCTATGATTACGCATTTAAGAGTCATTTTGTAGTGGTGTGTATCGTTATTGTTGATTTGTAGACCGTGGCGTTCTCATCACAACCTTTGGTCCATTCATATTTGCCGGGATAAATCAGGTCCAGGCGTTTTTGAACTTGTTCCAGGCCGATGCCGCTGCCGCTGATGTCGTTCCTTTGCTTGGGAAAATAAGAATTTTCGATAGAACAGCTTAAGGCACCGGGACCGGAACTGTAGATTTTGATGTGGATAAAGCTCGGCTTGACCGGGCTGATGCCGTGTTTGAAGGCATTTTCAAATAAGGATATGAAGATAAGCGGAGCTACCCGGATCGGGTTTTCGCTTGGAATGTCGATATGGAATTGCAAGTCCACATTGGGCGACAATCTGATTTTCATCAGTGCCACATAGTTTTTCAGAAATTCCAGTTCACGGTCCAACGGGATGAAATCCTGATTGTTGTCGTAAAGCAGATGACGCAACAACCGGCTGAGGTCCTGTACTGCCTGTTGTGCCTTGTCGGCATCGAAGGCAATCAGGGCATAGATGTTGTTCAGGGTGTTGAGCAGGAAGTGCGGATTAATCTGGTTGTGCAGGTTTTTCAATTCGGCTTCAATCCGTTTCAGTTCGGCCTTTTGCCTGCCTAATTCAGCTTCGTGCCATTTTTTGCTCATACGGATGGTGGCGGCCACTGCAGCTATCAGGCCGAACAGGATGAAATCCCTGATTCGGAATGACAGGAATGTCCACATCCACAAGCTGTCGTTTGGAGGTGGGGGAAGGGGAATGTGGAAATAGACATTACCCAGTCTGAACCAAAAATGGGTGAAAAAGAGCATGCCTGCACATAAAATGACGTTGAGCAGGACGTATATCTTGTTCTTTTTGTTGAAGACCAACCGGGGCACCAACCATATATAATTAATGTAGAACACCAATGTCATGGCTATGGGGTTTCCCATCATGCGGAAGATCTCTTCTTCGTCCAACCGCTCATTGGTGTGCCCTATGAGCATTGGGGGAAGGCCGAAAAGGAACACCCATACAAAAAGATGTATGAGCAGTTCCTGGGGATATTTATGATTAATGTTCCATTTCATACCGAACTATTCATACCGGATGGCTTCGATAGGATCCATGTTGGCGGCCTTCTTGGCCGGGTACCAACCGAAGAAAATCCCGATAAACGTGCAGACACCGAAACTCATCACGATGCTCCACCATTGGATGAAAATGGGCATGTTGGCGGCAAATTTGATGGCATAAGCGGCTCCTATACCTAATATGACACCAATCAAGCCTCCCGCGATACTCAATATGGCGGCTTCGATGAGGAACTGGCTCAGTATGTCTATGCCGCGTGCCCCCACAGACATGCGAAGCCCGATTTCCTTGGTCCGTTCCGTGACGGACACGTACATGATGTTCATGATGCCTATACCTCCGACAATCAGTGAGATGCCGGCCACGCTACCTAATAAAATCGTCAACAAGTCCATCGTGGAATTCATCATGGAGGAGATTTCCTCTTGGCTTCGGATGGTGAAATCGTCCACGTCGGCTTCTGTGGTTTCCGTTTCTTCTTTTAAATTATGGTTTTTGCGTAAGATTTCGGTGATTTCCTCGATCGCCATATCCGTGGCATCTTCGGTAACGGCGGAACAGTTGATGCCTTGAAGGTAAGTCACCGCCAGGATACGTTTCATGACTGTGGTGTAAGGGGCGAGTGCCATGTCATCTTGGTCCATTCCCCAAGAGTTGTAACCTTTGGACTTCAGTACGCCGACCACACGAAACGGGATGGAATTGAACCGCACCACACGTCCGATCGGGCTACTTCCGTCAGGGAACAGGTTGTCCACTACGGTCTGTCCCAACACGCATACCTTGGCGGCCGTTTTGATATCCTGTTCCGTGAAGAACTCGCCGTCTGCCACTTTGCGTTGCTGTATGCTGAGGTAATCTTCGTTGACCCCGTATATGCTAGACGGGGCGTTGTTGTTCCCGTAAATGAACTGTCCGGCACTGTTGACTGACGGACTGACGGCTGTCAGGTATTTTGCTTCATTGCGTATGCTTTCGTAGTCTTCCAGTTTCAAGGTCTGCATTTCATCGGCATCCAGACGCACGCCGCCGCGCATGTCCGCTCCCGGATGTATCATAATCATGTTTGAGCCCATTTCCGAGATTTGTTTGCGGATGCTGCGTTTCGAGCCTTGGCCGATGGCCAGCATGGCAATAACCGAGGCCACGCCGATGATGATGCCAAGGGCGGTCAGGAAAGAGCGTAGCTTATTGGAAGCAATGGCCTTGAGGGCTATTTTGAAAAGATTGGTAGTATTCATGTATTCCTTTATTTAATCGTCCTGCGGAAGCGGAAGCTGTGCCAAAGCCTCTGCCGCAGACAGTATGTTGGAGTTCAGGGTGTCTTCCCGTATCAATCCGTCGCGCAATGTGATATTGCGGCTGCTGTATTGGGCTATCTCTGGGTTGTGTGTCACGAAAATGATGGTACGTCCCATGGCATGAAGTTGTTGGAACAATACCAGGATTTCGAAAGAGGTACGTGTATCCAGATTACCGGTCGCCTCGTCGGCCAAGAGTACGGCCGGGTCGTTGACTAAGGCCCGGGCGATGGCCACACGCTGCATTTGTCCGCCCGACATCTGGTTGGACTTGTGGTAGAGGCGGTTACCGAGGCCTACCATTTCGAGTGCCTTGACAGCCCGTTCCTTTCTTTCTTTGGCAGAGACGGATGAATTGTACATAAGTGGAAGTTCCACGTTTTCTACTGCTGTTGTCTTGGGGAGCAAGTTATAGTTTTGGAATACAAAACCGATTTTGCGGTTGCGCAGGACTGCCCGTTCCCGGCGCTTCATGGTGCGGACGTGTACGCCGTCCAATATATATTCTCCCGAAGTGGGCGTATCCAAACAACCTAATTGGTTCAGCAACGTGGACTTGCCGGAACCGGACGTTCCCATGATGGTGACAAACTCCCCTTCGTGAATCTTGAACGACACTCCCCGCAGGGCATGTACCACTTCATCGCCCACGATAAAGTTCCGTTTCACATTCTGTAGCTCTATGACTACTTTTTTCTGTTCGTTTCCTTCCATGATAATGGACTTTTACCCGGGTTATTTCTTTTCTTTCTTTTTGGGACGTGGCATGAACGGGTTGGTTTCTTCTTCCTGCGGCTCTTCCGGTGCCTTTATTTCCGTCATGGACATTACGACTTGCGTTCCTTGCTTGATGCCTCCCAGGATTTCGGTCCGGATTCCGTCTGTCGCTCCTATGTTTACCTTGTGGGCCGTCAGTGTATTTCCTTCGCGCGTCCAAAGCTTGTTCTTGCCGTCCGTGTCAACGATTTTATACGCTTTGCCCAATACTTCTTTGGTCGGGGTGAAACGTAAGGCTTTGGCTTTTACACTCAGTACATTTGTACGTTCCAGTGTGCTGACCGATACGTTGGCTGTCAGTCCGGGTTTCAGTTTGAGGTCGTTGTTCGGTGCGGAAATGACGACTTCGTAAGTGATGACATTGTCTGTCTCCGTGGCTTCTTGTCTGACTTGTGTCACTTGCCCGTGGAAAGTGTCGTTGGGGTATGCGTCTACGGTAAACGTGACGTTTTGCCCTTCTTTTACATTCCCGATATCTGCTTCGTCGATGTCGGCAATGACACGCATGTCGGTCAAGTCTTTGGCGATGGTGAAAAGGGTAGGTGTCTCGAAACTGGCCGCCACGGTCTGTCCTTCTTCCACTTCCTTGCTTAACACGATACCGTCGATGGGAGACGTGATGGTGGCATAGCCTATATTAGTCTCGGCCTTCTTCACGCTTTCTTTCGTGGTGTTGTAAGTTTCCAAAGCCTTGCGGTAATCCAGATAGGCCACTTCGTAATCATTACGGCTTACGAGACCCTTTTCGTTCAGCGTTTTATAGCGTTTATAATTGGCCGTCTGGTAATCCAGTTCGCTTTTGGCACTTGCCAGATTGGCCCGGGCACTGTTCAATTCACTGTTGAGGGTCGTTTTGTCCAATTCCGCGATGACTTGCCCTTTTTTCACGAGGCTGTTATAGTCCACATATATGTTGCTGATGATGCCGGAGACCTGTGTACCGACTTCTACTTCCGTTACAGGTTCTATGGTTCCCGTGGCGGTCACGCTGTTACGGATGGTATCCGGTTGCACGTCAGTCATTTCAAACTCCACGGGCACACTCTTCTTGGGCCATGCGATTATGGCAATGACTGCTGCGATGGCAACAATGGCAACCGTGATGATAATCTTCTTTTTTTTCATATGGCGTCTGTTCTGTTTTTAAAGGTTGATACTTTCTCCTTGGTAGAATTTGAGGAGTTGGATATGGAGCAGGGTATTGTATTTGCTTTGCAGGCGGTCTTGTTGCGCGCTCATCAGCTCGTCCCGTCCGTTCATGAGTTCCACGATGTTTTTCAGGCCGTTTTTGAACTGCTCGTCCAACAGTTCGTAGCTAGTCTGGGCACTTTTTAGTTTGGCGTTGGCTGCTACATATTTCTGTTGGTTGCTGTATGCGTTGAGCCAATACTCTTCTACGGTACTGTATAGTTTCTTCTGTTGGTCCTGCAATTGTAGTTCGCTGTCCATTTTGTTCAGCTTGGCTTTTTGCACGTTGGTTTTGTTTCGTTTGTTGTCGAAAATAGGTATGGACAGTGTCACACCGGCCGAGGCGCTCAGGTTCTGTCTCATTTGTTCCCCTGCCGATTCACGGCTGCCGGAATAGTGGCTGTCGCCGATACCGGCTGTCAACGAGATGGAGGGGTAATATCCGGCTTTGGCAATGTCGATGTCCAAATCGGCGGCATCGATGCTCAACCGGCTGCTTTGGATTTCCGGGCGCAGGTTTAATGCTTTCTGGTACACTTCGTTGACACTGGGGATAAGTTGCATCGTTGCTTCATCATTTGTTCCTATACCTGAGATGTCGAACTTACGGTCGTCCGTGATTTCCAACAGTTCTTTCAATTGCCGTTTGTAGTTGTCAATTTGGGTCTGGGTAGCCACGCAGTCGTATTGTGCACTGGCGGCTTGTGCCTCCAACTGAGCCAGGTCGGCTTTGGAGATTTGCCCTTGCTCATACATCTCCTTTCCGCGTCCAAACTGGCTCTTTGCCGTTTCTTCCATGGCTTTGTTTACGTCCAAGGCATCCTTCGAATAGAGGATTTGCACGTACAACTGGGCTATCTGTTCTTGGATGCTGTTGGCTGTGGCCTGTGTGGCCAAGGCCGAGATTTGGTTTTGTAGCTTTTGTGCCTTGATGTTTTTGCGGTTGGCTCCTCCGTCCCATACGGTCCACGATGCGTTGAGGCCATAGTTGCCGTTTTCCGTCAATTTGTTAGAGGAACTGTTGGCGATTCCATTGGCTACGATACTGGTCTCGGACTTTTGCAGCGGCCGGTAGTCTATGGCTTGTGTGGTACTGAAAGACAAACTGGGGAACAGTTCGGCCTTCTTTTGAAGCAGGTCGGCAGCACCCTGTTCTTCCGTAATTTTGTTTTGCTTTAATTGAATGTTATGGGCGATGGCATAGTCGATGCATTCTTGCAGTGACCATCGGGTCGAGTCTTGTCCGGCGACGGCCAGAGCCTGAAACAGGCACGCGGCATACATCAAATAATTCTTGTAACTCATGAAGTTCATCTTTTTAACTGTACAAAAGTACAAAGAATAAAGATGGGGAGGAAATAAATTGTACTATGAGGGATTTTTTTTCGACTGAATCGCTGAATATGTCTACTAAAAAGAGTATATTTGGAATTTGAAAGAAAACTATAAAACGTGATAGGATTATGTTCTCAGGAATTGTAGAAGAATGTGCCCGGGTCACCGGGATTATGAAAGAGCAGGAAAATGTGCATTTTACTTTGCAATGCTCTTTTGTGGACGAACTGAAGATAGACCAAAGCGTGGCCCATAACGGCGTGTGCCTTACGGTGGTCCGCATTCAGGACGGGTGTTATACGGTGACGGCGATGAAGGAGACGCTCGAACGTTCGAATCTCGGGCTTTTGAAAGTGGGCGACGAGGTGAATGTGGAACGTTCCATGATGATGAACGGGCGGTTGGACGGGCATATCGTACAGGGGCATGTGGACTGTACGGCCGAGTGTGTGTCGGTCGAAGATGCCGAAGGCAGTTATGTCTATACTTTCCGCCATGCTTTTGATGCCGGAATGGTGAAGAGGGGCTATTTTTGTGTGGATAAAGGTTCGGTGACGGTCAACGGTGTCAGTCTCACGGTATGCCATCCCACAAAAGACACTTTTCAGGTTTGCATAATTCCTTATACGTATGAGCATACCAATTTCCATTCTTTGAAACCGGGTTCAGTGGTCAACCTCGAGTTCGACATCATCGGCAAGTATCTGAGCCGCATGACGGACCTGCTCAATGAATAGGAAGGGGCGGCTTTTGCTTTGTATCGGCCGTAAAAGCCCTATGAACCCATTCTCGCTCAGATATCTTTGAGCAGGATGGGTTTCTCCTTATTTATATATCGCGCACGTAGTTCACGTATGTTTTCCCATTCCGTATTGTTCCGGTGGATGGCTGCCGGAGTGAATTTGTCGCCATAATTGTCTATCCGTTCCAACAGCAAGTTTACAGTCAGATGGTTGATGTCTTCGGCCGGGGCAAAGCGCACGGCGGCATCTTCGTTCGTCCCGTCGAGAACCAACAGGTGCATCCGGCTCAGTTCGTGGGTCAGGCGGCCGACCACTCCCGACGGGAGGTTCGTTTCTACCGAAAGCCCTTTCACGGTGTAGCCCTCCATACCTTTTTCAAACCGTTTGCACACTTTCGACATGATGAGGATGAGCAGCACGTCGTGGTAGCTGCGGCTTATCTTATGGATGTCTTTGATGTAGTAATAACTTCTCAGGTTTTGGTTGGCATAAGAAAGTTGGGCACCGAAAAGGCAGATAATCCATGAGAAATTGACCCACAGCATGAACATGGGCAAGGCTGCGAACGACCCGTAAATGGCATTGTAGCTGGACACCCATATCTGGGAATGGATGTAGAAATATTGAAGGAACTGGAACGCCGTACCGGCGATGAAACCCGGAAGGGCGGCATTCCGGAAACGGATGTCCGTATTGGGCATGTACATGTAGAGGGCTGTGAAGAGCAGGCCGCTCAAGGCGTATGGGGACAGTTTGATGAGAATCTTCACCGTAGTGCTGAGCACCATGAAATTCGGATAGTCTTGTGCGATGGTAGCCAGGAATATGGAAAGGCCGCTGCTGATGATGATCAGGATGGGCAGAAGAAGGAAGACGCTGATATAGTCCGTTATCTGGCGGTAAATGGAGCGTTGGTTTTTCACGTTCCAAATGCTGTTCAGGGCGATTTCGATGTTGGCGGTCAGTTGGACGACGGTGTACAACAATAAAAGCAGGCCGAAACCGATGAAGATGCCGCTTTGCGTATGCTCGAGGTATGAATTGATGAAATTCAGCACCATGTCGGCAAACTGTTGGTTGACGCTCAGGTTGCTTTTGATTTTCTCTTCGATGATGGAACCGTATCCCAATCCCCGGCCGATGGCAAAAATGATGGCCAAGATGGGGACGGTGGCCAGTATGGTGGAGTAGGTCAAGGCCGAAGCATGGCTGTTCAGGTGCTTGGACAGGTAGCATTCAGACGTGAGCACTAATTTGCGGAGGGCGTTGAATGCGTATTTTTTGACCGGTGGAAACTTTTCTTCATTGATGAACCATATTTTGTGCGTGAAGAAGAATTCCAGTTGATGCATGTTGAACGGCATAGGCTTTTCATGTTAAAAGGTGATGAAAAAAGAAAAAGCAGTCGGCCTGTAAGCCGGGTTCTGTGCCTCGTATGAAACGAAGTGCTTGCCATTTATCCAGACCTTACGTCGCCGCAAGGCTCTATCGTTCTACCCTCCGGCTCGGGCGGGCCGCCCTCTCTTGTGGCGCCGGTATACGCGAACTTTCAACTTCCAGAATGCACGGCCCGGATGTCGCCATCCGGCCGGTGGGCTCTTACCCCGCCTTCTCACCCTTACCGTCCTTGCGGCCGGCGGTTCTTTTCTTCTGCACGCTCTAACCCTCACGGATTACTTCCCGTTAAGAAGTGGAATGCCCTGTGTTGCCCGGACTTTCCTCTCCCGGCCTGAGCCGGCAGCGGCAAGCCGGCCCACTGCTTTGATGTCACAAAAGTACTTCTTTTTTTCGAGCTGACAAAATTCAGGTCAACGAATGTAAAAATGTCAGTGTCCGATTTTAATCGCTGTTAATGGGAAAGAATTCTCTGTTAAAAGATAGCAAAAAGGAAACTGAAAGGATACATTACAAGTCCTTTGGCGTTACTTTTGTGCAAGTTTATGACGAAAAGAATCATTTAGTATGAACAATATGACAACAGAAACAATGAAAGAGACAACAAGAAAGGTATTGGGAACAGCCGCCCTTTTCATAGGCAGCTTTTGTGTGATGGGATGCGTGGAGACACCGGTCAAGGCACAGCCTTCGGCCGCCCCCTCCGGCTTGGTGGATTTGACCCAGGCTGCGGAGACGTCCGTCAACGCAGTGGTATACATCAAGGTGACGACGAACAGTAAGACGAAGACCGTGGACGTACAGGATCCGTTCTCCGACTTCTTCGGCGATTTCTTCGGATTCGGGGGCGGAGGCCGCCAACAGCGGCAAATACAGACCCCGAAGCGTGAAGGTTCTGGTTCGGGAGTGATTATTTCTTCCGACGGTTATATCGTGACCAACAACCACGTGGTGAGCGAGGCGGACGAATTGTTGGTGAAGCTGAACGACAACCGCGAGTTCAAGGGGCGCATTATCGGTACGGACGAGCAGACCGATTTGGCCTTGATTAAAATCGAGGGCAAGAATTTCCCGACCCTGCCTATCGGCAATTCCGATGATTTGAAGTTGGGAGAGTGGGTCTTGGCCGTGGGTAATCCCTTCAACCTGACTTCCACGGTGACGGCAGGTATCGTCAGTGCGAAAGCACGTTCGATGGGTGCCAATTCCATAGAAAGCTTCATCCAAACGGATGCCGCCATCAACCGTGGTAATTCCGGTGGCGCATTGGTCAATGCACGTGGAGAGTTGGTGGGCATCAATGCGATGATTTATTCCCAGACGGGTTCTTATACGGGTTATGGTTTTGCCATCCCGACGACCATCATGAACAAGGTCGTGGCCGACCTGAAGGAATTCGGTGTCGTGCAGCGTGCCCAATTAGGTGTGATGGGTAATGATGTGTCCACTTATATCGACATAGAGAAATCCAAGGGCAACGAGGTGGACTTGGGTACGGTAAACGGTGTTTATGTGGCCGAAGTGCAGGACAACTCCACTGCTTCCGAGGCCGGGTTGCGCAAGGGCGACGTGGTCATTGCTGTCAACGGTAAGGAGGTAAAGAAGATGGCCGAGTTGCAGGAAGCCATCAGTACGATGCGTCCGGGCGACAAGGTGAAAATCACTTATATGCGTAACAAGAAGAAAGACACCGTGACAGCTGTGTTGCGCAACGCGCAAGGCAACACCAAGGTGTTGGAGCAAATGGATATGGACCAGTTCGGGGCAGCCTTGAAGCCTTTGGACAGCGAGACTAAACGCCAGTTGAACTTGCCGAACGGTTTGGAGGTCGTAGCCGTGAAGAAAGGTAAAATGGCGGATGCCGGAGTAGAGAAAGGTTGGATTATCCTGCAAGTGAACGACAGGCCTATGAACACGATGGAAGATTTTGAAGAGGCTGTAAAAGAAGCCAACCGTTCTTCCGACCGTATCCTGTGGATTCGTGCCGTGACGCAAAGCGGACGGTTGAGAAGCGCAGTGGTGGAATTGGATGAGAAATAAACGGTGACGGGCTGACAGGCCTGGTTTGAAAGTCTGCCGTCCTATACAGAAGAACATAAGGACAAAAGATGTTTGCGTCAGCAAGGAAACATCTGTCCTTATGTTCTTCTGTCTTGTTTTTATCTTTTTGACAATATGTCAACTAGCCTTTCGCGAGATTCGGCTATTCGTGAGCCGTGGCGGAAGTGTACGGAAATACGCGAATCTCGTGCATTGTGACGGGAGCAACGTGTAAGCGTTTCATGGCTTCTTTGTGGCATGATGCCGGGACGAAAGGCCACTCTTGCCGCAAGCGGAGAAGGAGAGTGTAAGTTCGGAGCGTGTCCGGCCTGTCGTTTTGACATCTTTCTTTTGGCGACGGGAACGTGCCAAATAGAGAAAAAACGGGCTTCAAAAGCCTGTCCGGACTTCGTTTTCAGGAAGGTTTTCGGCTAATAAGCGGAGGCTGTCTCCAAAATCTGCGGAGAAAAAAATTGTTTTCTCAGCCGAATGATTTTTCGTTCGCCTGAGATTGACGCGTGTTTTGGATTAAAAAAACAAAATAACGGGCTTGAAGTGTAAAAAGATGTATTTGATTTAATTCTAAAATGTGCGGAACACGTGGTTTTTCATCCCGGAAAGATGGATAAGGACTTTCGTTTTGTCAGTAAAAATGTGTAGAGGATGGCAGGATGATAGTTTTGTCTCTGCCACGTCAAAGACCTGCGAAAATCCGGAGTGAAGAATGTAAGAGAGAAACCGGTTGCTGCGGCTTGATGTTTTATATACCTTTGTAGGTCACTTTATAAATAGGTAGTTATGAGGAAGATCGGTAAGATGGTATCGGGGGCGGCTGTGCTGTTGATGTTGGCGGCGGCATGCGGGGGAAAGAAAGGGCGTGGCGCGGATGTTCCGGTAGGGGAGAATCGTGATGTAGAGGTGGTAGACATCGACAAGGCCAAACAAGAGGATGCGTTGCTGTATTCTTCCATATTGGAAGAGCCGGACGTGATAGTATTGGAAACCTGTCCGGAATGTATTATTCAGGACGTTTCTGCTATAGATATATATGAAGGCAATATCTATATTTTGGATGATAAAGTCCCGGCCTTGTACGTATTCCGGCGAGACGGCTCTTTCCTAAGGCAGATAGGACACCAAGGCCGGGGGCACGGGGAATATTGGGAACTTTCAGATTTTTCCATAGACCGTGAAAACGGCGTTATTTATCTGTGGGACGATGCTTTGGATATGGCTCATAAATACGACCTTCGTACCAATGGGTACATCTCTTCCATAAAAACGAAACGGAACGGATATAGGAGTTATAGCATGCTGTATCTTGGCGGAAAACTGTACGTGGACCGTACGTCTTTGGATGCAGATTCTGAAAATTACCTGTTGAAAGAAATAGATGGGAAGACTGGAACGCAAATAGCTTCCTGCCTGAAGGCCGACGATTACAACCGGGGGTGGAATTTTCCTTTGAGATTACCTTTTAGTTTCTTTTACTCTAAAAATACGGATGCGCCTAAGTATGTGGAATTGTTTTCCGATACGATTATGGCTGTCACAAAAGAGGGAATCAAGCCGTATTGTGTAGTGAAAAGTGAGGATTTTGTTTCAAAGAAACGGATGAAAAAACTCATCAGTGACTGCGGCCCGGGGGAAGAGTTTAATTATAATGTCTCCGATTTGCATGAGGAGGATTGTATATTCTGCATTTCGCGTTTTGTGGAGTTGGACGGAATGGTCTCATTTCAATATAGGAAAGGAGACGAAATCATGTATTTACTTCACGATGTAAAGACGAAAGAGACTTGGGTTGCGCCATCCTTTAAGGACGACTATCTCTTCGAGAACAACAATATTCCCTTGGACATGTGTTACAGCGATGAAGAAGGCGTCCTGTCCGTCCTGCGCGTAGATTTTATTCCCTATTTTATTGAGGACGTTATCGACAAAGGACACCTGAATCCGAAAATAGACGAGTATGAAAAACTGATGGGGATAAAGGGAGATTCCAATCCGGTGTTGTTCTTTCACAAGTACAAATCAAGGAGCAAATGAACGTGTCACGGTGCTCCGGGACGGACAGAAGGTCGGGTTTCGGCTTGGTTAAAGCGTAAATCCGGGCAGGCCGATTAATATTTATGCAAATATTTACGGCCTAATCCGGATTTTTTTGGTAACTTTGTGCGTTTAATATGTAGTAGGAGAATGAGACAGTTAAAGATTACCAAAAGTATCACCAATCGTGAGAGCGCTTCGCTTGACAAGTATTTGCAGGAAATCGGCCGTGAGGACCTGATTACAGTGGAAGAAGAAGTGGAATTGGCACAGCGCATTCGCAAAGGTGATCGTGTAGCACTCGAAAAACTGACACGTGCCAATCTGCGTTTCGTGGTTTCAGTGGCCAAACAGTATCAGAACCAAGGGCTGAGTTTGCCGGATTTGATTAATGAGGGCAACTTAGGCTTGATAAAAGCTGCTGAGAAGTTCGACGAAACCCGTGGATTCAAGTTCATCAGTTATGCGGTGTGGTGGATTCGCCAGTCCATTCTTCAGGCTTTGGCGGAGCAGAGCCGTATCGTACGTTTGCCCTTGAACCAGGTTGGTTCGTTGAATAAGATAAGTAAGGCATTCAGCAAGTTCGAGCAGGAGAATGAGCGCCGTCCGAGTCCGGAGGAACTTGCCGACGAGTTGGAGATTCCGGTAGACAAGATTTCCGATACCTTGAAAGTGAGCGGACGCCATATTTCGGTGGATGCCCCGTTTGTGGAAGGAGAAGACAACAGTTTGTTGGACGTATTGGTCAATGACGATTCTCCGATGGCGGACCGTACGTTGGTCAACGAATCTCTTGCGCGTGAGATTGACCGTGCGTTGTCCACGCTTTCCGAACGCGAAAAAGAGATTATCCAGATGTTTTTCGGTATCAACCACCAGGAAATGACGTTGGAGGAAATCGGGGACAAGTTCAACCTTACGCGCGAGCGCGTGCGCCAAATTAAGGAAAAGGCCATCCGGCGTTTGCGTCAGAACACCAAGAGTAAATTATTGAAGTCTTATCTCGGCTGATGCCGTGCGGAAAAGGTGGAATGATGAACTTTAACTTTAAATATTGGGGGGTATTGGCCTGTGTGTTGGGATACGTAGGGATGTCTCTGTCTGCAAAGGTGGAACGGGCTACGGTGTATATCTTCGGATTTTCGGCTTCTTTCACGGATTCTGTGGTATATATTACAGACATCCAACAATTGGACAGCGCTTATATCGAGACGAAGTACGATTTTCTGATGGACCGTGCGGTATACAGTGACCAGTTGCAGACCTATCTGGAAGCGGTAAAGCAAATGCCGAATTCTACGTGTGCAGTATTTTTCCATACGAAAAAGAGCAAGCTGATGGAAGAATATGATAAGATAAGGAAGCAGTATGGCAGCGACGGAAGCGTGATGCTGAAAGAGTTGACAGACGGAAGCTTCAAGTTCCAATCGCCTGTTTACGAGCCGCCGGTCAAAGCTGTGCCGGAGTCCGCCGAACCCAAGGCGACGAAAAAGGAAAAGCGTCGTAAGGCTTCTAAGGACAAGCCCGAAAAATAGAAACAGATGGAATACCAATATAATATTGCAGGGCATCTGTGCCGGATTGTTTTCTGCGATGCAGGAAATGATAGCAGTTTATTGCCTTCTTTTTCGCCTTTTGTGAGCGAAGAAGAAGGCAATCTGCTTTTCAGTCTTTCGGTAGATGATGCTTTTCGTTGGCCGGTGACGGGAGAAGAAGTCGGGCAGTTCGATTGCGGGGGCAACAACTTCGGGGTTTACCACCTGCCGGACGGGAGTTACCAGTTTGAAATCTGCGATGATAAAAAGGACTTGTGTTGTTATTTGCAGGCTAATGCAGATTTTTCGGATTGTACGGCTGCTTTGGTGGCAGAGAGCGAGGCTGGGCGTAAGTTCGGGTTGAACAATGCCCTCATGTTGGTGTATGCCTTTGCTTCCGCGCCGTATGCCACGTTGCTGATGCATGCTTCCGTAATCCGCAATGACGGCCGGGGATATTTGTTTCTGGGCAAGAGCGGGACGGGGAAGAGTACGCATACACGGTTGTGGTTGAGCCACATCCCGGGCTCCGACCTGATGAACGATGACAATCCGGTGGTGAGAGTGGTGGAGGGGACGGTTCATGTCTACGGTTCTCCCTGGAGCGGGAAAACACCTTGTTACCGCAGGGTGTCTGCGCCGGTGGGAGCTTTTGTACAGTTGCGCCAATGCCCGGAAAACACGATACGGGAAGAAAGCGTATTGGAAAGTTTTGCCTCGCTCTTGCCGTCCGTGTCGACCATGAAATGGGACCGCCGTATTCATTCGGCGCATTGCGACACCATTTCGGACATCATCCGCCTTTCGCCGATATACCTTTTGGGATGCAGGCCAGATGAAGAAGCGGCCAGGCTGAGTTTTCATACATTGACGGGACGATGAACAAGAGGAAGAATATGGACGGAATGGCGGTACGCCGGATGGAAGTTCCTAATGCCGTGTTGTTGGGACAGGTGAAAGAAGCTATCCGTGAGGGGCATACGGTGACTATCAATGTAAAAGGTTACAGTATGCGTCCCTTTTTGGAGCATTGCAGGGATAAGGTGCGTTTGGCACCGTTCACGGATTTGAAAGTGGGCGATGCCGTGTTGGCCGAAATCTCGCCGGATGTGTACGTCCTCCATCGTATCATGAATATAGATGGAGATACCGTGCGATTGATGGGAGACGGGAATTTGTCGGGCATGGAGGTTTGCCGTAAGGCAGACGTTGTAGGGATGGTCACGCACTATATCCGACGGGGCAAGACGATACCGGCATCCGACCCGCGCCTGCAACGTTACGTACGGTGGTGGAGCAAGCTTCTGCCTGTGCGCCGTTATTTGTTATACATATATAGGATTAATCTTAAATTATCAAATTGGCTAAAATGAGAATCAAGGAAGGTTTTGAACTGCGTGAGATTTGTGGGGAACATGTGATTCTGTCGCATGGGATGGACAATATCGATTTCAGCAAGATTATTTCGCTGAATGAAACAGCGGCTTTCTTGTGGAAACAAGCTGTGGGAAAAGAAGCAATCAGCGAAGATGGACTGGTATCCTCCCTGTTGGAGGCGTATGAGGTGGACGAGGAGACGGCCCGTAAGGACGTGGCGCAGGTGCTTGCCAAATGGAGAGAAATCGGGCTGTTGGCCTAATCGGACGGAGTTATGGATATAGAACAAATCAGGGCATACTGCCTCAGTAAGCCTCATGCGACGGAAGATTTCCCTTTCGATGAAACCACGTTGGTCTTCCGGGTCATGAATAAGATTTTTGCCAGTATCGGTTTGGACAATGTGGATTGGTTTTGCCTGAAGTGCGATCCGGAGTATGCCATAGAGTTGCGTGAGCATTACACGGGGATTACGGGGGCATGGCATTGGAACAAGAAATATTGGAACCAGATAGCCATTACGCATGGCGACGTACCCGAAGCCTTGATACGCAGCCTGATAGACCATTCGTATGATGAGGTGGTAAAGAAGTTGCCCCGCAAGCTTCGTAACCAGTTGAAGGAGGAGGAATAACGGACTTATTCCTCCTTGTCGTCTTCTCCTTTCAGTATGGGGAGTTGCCAATGGTATTTTACGGCTAACGTACGGATGGATATGACGATGATGGCGGAAAGGATGGCATTGACTTCGGCCTGAAGTCCCACGGAATAACCTAAGATATACGTAATACCGCCGGCAATGCAGGCCATGGCATAAATGTCTTTGCGGAAAACGAGCGGCACTTCGTTAATCAGTATGTCTCGGATGACGCCTCCGGCGGCACCTGTGACGCACCCCATGATGACGGCTGTCCAGACAGGGTATCCCATGTTCAGCGTCTTTTCCAACCCCGTGATATTGAATAGAGCCAAGCCGATGGTGTCGAAAATGAACCAGGTGCTCTTTTGCCGGATGATTTTCTTTCCGAACAATATGACGTAAAGCAGGGACAGGCCGCAACAGATGATATACACGGGGTTCGTCATCCAGAACGGGGGGATGCCCAACATGATGTCACGTATCGTACCGCCTCCGACAGCCGTGGCCGTACCTACGATATATGCGCCGAACCAGTCAAATTGTTTGGCCGAAGCCAGTCGGATGCCCGAAATGGCGAATGCCATTGTACCGATAAATTCTATCACGACGAATGAAACCGGTAACCGGAGGGTCGTCCCCATCATTTGCAGGAGATGCAGGATATATTCTGTCATGGATTTACGACATTTTGCGGTTTACCTTGTAGGAATGCACGGATGTTTTCTTCACAAATGCCCATGAGCCGCAGGCGGGCTTCCCGTGTGGCCCAAGCGATATGCGGGGTAAGATAGGCATTAGGGGCTGAAAGCAGGGGATGGTCTGCCGATGGCGGTTCGGTGCTTGTCACGTCTGCACCGTATGCGGCAAGGGTGTTGTTTCTAAGGGCTTCTGCTACCGCCTCTTCATCCACTAACGGGCCGCGTCCGGTATTGATAAGGATGGCTCCCGGTGTCATGAGCGCCAAGGTGTGCGGGTTCACCAAATGGTGGGTCTCCGGGGTGAGCGGACAGTTCAGGCTGATGACATCGCATGCGGAGAACAGCTCTTCCATTGTGGACTTCCGAATGTCGGTACCCAACTGAAGAGGGCTTTTGGAGGTGCAGGCATATACTTCCATGCCGAAAGCCAAGGCTATGCGTGCGGTAGCCATGCCGGTATGCCCGAGTCCCACGATACCCATTTTCTTACCGGACAGTTCCATGAGAGGCGTGTCCCAATAGCAAAAGTCCGTATTGCGGCTCCAACGTCCCTTACGGTTTTCTTCGGCATAATGTTCCACGCGGTTGGTAATGGCCAGTAGGAGGGCGAAGACCATTTGGGCTACCGAACGGGTACTGTATGCCGGGATGTTGCAGACGGGAATCCCGTGTTTGCGGGCAGCTTCGGTATCTACCACGTTGTAGCCCGTAGCCAATATGCCGATATATTTCAGATCCGGCAAACGGTCGATGTGTTCAGCTGTGATGAGGGTCTTGTTCGTTAGCAAGATATCTGCTCCTTCGGCGTGTGCATAAAATTCTTCGGCCGAAGTCCGTGGAAACACTGTCAGTTCTCCTAATTGTGCGATAGGCTCCCAGGAAAGGTCGCCGGGGTTTAAGCCGTAGCCGTCTAATACAGTTATTTTCATAGGTTTCTGTTTTATTTTCCGTTAATCTTGAAATTCATGCGGCGGTAACCGACCAGTTTGTCGTAACGCCCTCCGTTAGGGCGATGGTATACCAAGATGATGTATTCGTTTTCCGTCTCATAAAAGTTCCCGTCCGTTCGTCCGCTGTTTCCTTGGGTGTCGCCGTCCGGCACGAAGAGATAATTATAATTATAATATCCTTGTTTCAGGAGGGCGGTGGCTTCGTAGGCCTGTGTTTCCCGGTTGTATGTCATGCGGTATTCGGGGATGAAGCGGTTGTAAGTCCATTCTCCGTTCAGGTAGACTTCTCCGCCGGGCAGTTGAGGACTTTTCAAGGTGAAATGCGTGAATACATAGTCGCAAGTGGTGGCCACGTCTTCGTCGTCGCTGTTGCGGATGATAAAGGCACCGTTTTGGTCTTCGTCATACAGATAATTCCGGGCGGTTTGATTGGGATAGAGCGTGGCGTGGTAATACGGGTCGAACCATTCCATCCGGTCTACGTTCAGTGTAGGGACATGTACGTCCAGAATCTCGAATTTGTGGTATTCGTTGCCTGCCGGGAAAATCAGTTGGCGGTTGTGCGTGAATTCAATCTTATTGGCAGCCTGGATGTTGGGCTTGGGATTGACCACACAGTTATCCCACCGGCGGTTTTGCATCACTACGGTTTTCAGTTCACGATGTGGGTCGATGACTTTTACCAACCCGTAGTTGACGGAGAAATCCACTTGTTGGTGGGATTTGTTGAAGTCTATGTCCGTATTGGTACTGACGGTAGCTCCTATTCCTACGCCCGGTTCCACCAGACTGAAACAGGCCGTAAGGACGGGGACAGGTTCGTCGCCCTCGTCGTTGTAGACCGTGAGTTTATAGTTACCGGACAACTTGAGCGAAATGTTTTCGTTCGGAATCCGTAGTGAGTAATGGGTGTAAAGCACGGTCGTATTGAAGCTTTTCTCGTAGTCTTCTATCGGTTCCCCGTTGAACCCGTTCATGTAGTCGGATTCAAAGATTTCTGTCGATGGGGACCAGTCTGCATTGCAATGTTCCACCTTATATATATAGCGGTGGTATTCGTGTGAGAACTCGTCGAAACCGATTTCCAGATGATTACCCCCCCCCAAGTTCATGATGGGAGGCTGCAACGGGTCGTCATTTACGACGACTTGCAGGGTGTGCAGTTGACGGTCCAGGATTTCATGCCGTTGTGCAGTTGTTGCCGATACACAACATAGTAGGCTTAAGAGTACGGTTATCTTTTTCATACTGCAAAATTACGCTTTTTTTCGGATGCCTTATCAGGTTTTTATCTTAACTTTGTCTGCAACCTTTTAAAATGATATGATGTCACATCGAATGTTAGGACTGTTCGTCGGAGGGGCGATGATGTGTCCATTAAGCCTGTCGGCACTGACTTATACGAAAGAAGATTCGTTGAAAGTGGTGCAACTCCTTGATGCCGGAAAAAAACAAACGAGAGGAACAAACCTGACTTTGTTTTTTGCGGAGCAATTCATCGGGGTGCCTTACGTGGCTTCTACTCTCGAAGTAAATCCAGCCGAAGAGTTGGTTGTCAATTTACGTCAGTTGGACTGTACGACGTTGATCGAGAATGTGGTGGCTTTGACTCTGGCCGTAAGAGAAGAGCATCCCACATTTGTTTCTTTTTGCCGGAATCTGGAAAAAATACGTTATAGCGGAGGGCAGTTGAACGGATATTCTTCCCGTAACCATTATTTTAGCGAATGGATAGCGAGTAATGAAAGGCAGGGCATCGTGAAGGAAATAAAAGGAGAAAAAAGCGAGGGTTATCGGCCTTTCATTGCCGTACAACGTCTGCGTTTGGATTATATGAGTACGCATCCAGGTGCGTATCCGATGTTGAAAGGAAAGGCAAGCGAGATAAGCCGTATCCGCAAAAATGAACAAAAGTTGGAAGGTGTTTCAGTGAGGTACGTGCCTTTGTCGCTGTTGGACAAGGGGAAAGGCGTGTTGGGGGCGATTCACGATGGAGATATTTTAGCTATCGTGACCCGAAAGAAAGGGTTGGACACATCGCATTTGGGATTGGCCGTGTGGCAGAAGGGAAGCCTTCACTTGCTCAATGCTTCCAGTATCCATAAGAAAGTGGTGTTGGAATCCATGACATTGAGCGAGTACATGAAGAAACACCCCTCCCAATTAGGAGTGCGGGTGGTACGTGTCATTTGAACAGGTCGATGTGTTTCATTTGCCGCATGATGGCCGTCTGCCGTTTCAGCATGTACCGTGACGGGTCTTTGGAACTGTATTTAAGCGGATTGGGTAATGTGGCGGCTATCAATGCACAGTTGGCACGCGTAAGTTTCTCGGCAGGACGCCCGAAATGTTGTTGTGCCACGGCTTCGGCGCCATATATGCCGTCGCCCATTTCGATGGAGTTCAGGTAGACTTCCATAATCCGTTGTTTGCTCCAACATAATTCGATTAAAGCCGTGAAGTATGCCTCCAGTCCTTTTCTGACCCAAGAGGAAGTCGGCCATAAAAACACGTTTTTGGCAGTTTGCTGACTGATGGTGCTACCCCCGCGTCTGCGTTTCCCGGCTATACGTTCTTCCACGGCATTTTGGATTTCTATTACATCAAAACCGTGGTGCTGAAGAAACCGTTGGTCTTCGGAAGCCATGACGGCTACGGGTAAGTATTTGGACATTTCATCCAAAGGAACCCAATGGTGTTTCAATCTGATTTTTTCGCCCCGTCCGGCCTGTTGTGCACAGCGGATGAACATGAGCGGGGTAACAGGTACAGGGACAAAACGGTAGAGGATAACAAAAAAGATTGTACTCCCGAAGAACGAGAGTACAATCCATTGAATCAGTTTCTGAATTTTTTTCATCTTTCCGATTAGTTGCCTGCCTGAGCTTGGGCTTCCTGAATCATTTTTTCACTGGCGTACAAATAAACTTCCACACGGCGGTTCTGCTCGCGTCCGGCAGCCGTACTGTTGTCGGCTACGGGGTCAGCTTCTCCCAAACCTTCCACCGAAGTTATCTGTGTAGACGAGACTCCGCATTGTTTCAGGTAATTGGAAACGGAATTAGCCCGTTGCAATGACAGGTCCATATTTTTTTGCACGCTTTGGGCTGCCGTGCTGTTTTTCCATCCCTGATTGTCGGTATACCCTTTAATCGCCACGTCCATGTCCTTGTTTACATTCAATACCGTGCTGGCAAATTTGGCCAATGAAGCGGTAGCATTGCTGCTTAAAGCCGAACTGCTGGTGTTGAACAGGATACCAGAGTCGAACGTTACTTTCACTGCTTGCAAGCCGTTGGCATCTGTTACGCTTTCCACTTGCGCGTTTTCCACTTGTTGCGCCGCAGCTTTGGCTTTATCCATTTTCTTTCCGATTAACGCACCTACACCTGCACCCACGGCTACGCCCACAGCAGCACCGATTCCGGCTCCTTTGCCTTTATTGCTGGATGCCAAGGTTCCAATCAATGTACCCAAGGCAGCACCACCGCCGGCACCGATCAGTGACCCCTTGCCGGTATTGTTCATGTTTCCTCCACAACTGCTTAAAAGTATACCTGCACTCAGTACGAGTGCGCAAAACTTCAATCCTTTCATAGTTATAACTTTTTGAATTTTTAAATCATGAGCAAAATTAGATATTTTCTACCGAATAGCCGCATGAAAAGGAAACTTTTTGCTAATTTTGCAAACTGTTTATAGATATTGATTATGGCTAAGGAACTTAAAGATTTGACCAAAAGAAGTGAGAATTATTCTTCATGGTATAACGAATTGGTGGTGAAAGCCGATTTGGCCGAACAGTCGGACGTAAGAGGATGTATGGTGATAAAGCCTTATGGTTATGCCATTTGGGAGAAGATGCAGCGGGTATTGGATGATAAATTCAAGGAGACCGGCGTGCAAAACGCTTATTTCCCGCTGCTGATTCCTAAATCGTTTCTGAGTAAAGAGGCCGAACATGTAGAGGGATTTGCCAAGGAATGTGCCGTGGTGACGCACTATCGCTTGAAGACCAACGAGGACAAGACCGGCGTGGTGGTAGACCCGGCGGCCAAGCTCGAGGAGGAACTGATAATCCGTCCTACTTCCGAGACTATCATTTGGAATACTTATAAAAATTGGATTCAGAGCTACCGCGACCTGCCCATCCTTTGCAACCAATGGTGCAATGTGATGCGTTGGGAAATGCGTACCCGTCTTTTCCTCCGCACGGCCGAGTTCTTATGGCAAGAAGGACATACGGCACATGCCACGCGTGAAGAAGCTGAGGAACGTGCCAAGCAGATGTTGAAAGTATATGCCGATTTTGCCGAGCAATACATGGCCGTGCCCGTCGTGCAGGGCGTGAAGAGCGAGACGGAACGTTTTGCCGGCGCTTTGGACACTTATACCATCGAAGCCATGATGCAGGACGGGAAAGCTTTGCAGAGCGGTACGTCGCATTTTTTGGGACAGAACTTCGGAAAGGCATTTAATGTGCAGTTTATCAATAAAGACAATAAGTTGGAATATGCCTGGGCTACTTCCTGGGGAGTGTCCACCCGTTTGATGGGTGCGCTCATCATGACGCATTCCGATGACAACGGTTTGGTATTGCCGCCGAAGTTGGCTCCCATTCAAGTGGTCATTGTTCCTATATATAAGAATGCGGAACAGCTGAAAGCCATCGACGAAAAAGTGGAAGGCATCGTTGCCCGTCTTCGTGCATTGGGCATTTCCGTGAAGTATGACAATGCCGACAACAAGCGTCCCGGCTTCAAGTTTGCCGATTATGAGCTGAAAGGTGTGCCGGTGCGTTTGGTCATGGGAGGGCGCGATTTGGAGAATAATACGGTAGAGGTCATGCGACGCGACACGTTGGAGAAGGAAACCCGTACGTGCGACGGCATCGAGGACTATGTAAAGACTTTGTTAGACGAAATACAAGATAACATCTACGCCAAGGCAAAATCCTATCGTGATGCTCATATTTATGAATGTGACAATTACGAAGAATTCAAGGAGCGCGTAAAAGAAGGCGGTTTCTTCCTTTGCCATTGGGACGGCACGGCCGAAACGGAGGCAAAAATCAAAGAAGACACGCAAGCCACTATCCGTTGCGTGCCGTTTGAGTTCGAGCAGACTCCGGGTGTGGATATGGTGAGCGGGAAACCGGCCAAATGCCGTGTACTGATTGCCCGTTCGTATTAAGAGCGATATTTTTTTGTTTTCATGGTTGTTGGCGGCCACGGGCTTTTTCTCAGGGGAAGTTCGTGGCCACTCTTGTTTGCGTAGGTTTAACAGGTGGTAATATTAGTTAAACGATAAGCTTTCTTCCGGAATTTTTATTGCACTCTTCATGCAAATCTCTATCTTTGCCCAGTAATTAACAATAATGTTAAACATAAATGTTATTATGAAGAAGGAAGACAATACAGAACAGGCCATTTTGCAGGCTGCTGAAAAGGAGTTTCTCGACAAAGGCTTTGCGTTGGCCAAAACAACCGATATTGCGCGGGCGGCAGGCGTGACGCATGCCATGCTACATTATTACTACCGGACGAAAGAGAAACTGTTTGAACGGATATTCCAGGAGAAGGTGCAGGTCATGTCGCGTTCCTTGTGTGCCACATTTGAGGACGGAAAGCCTTTTTTAAGGCAGTTGGAAGACTTGATTGGGACGCATTTCGATTTCATTGCAGCCAACCCGAGGCTTCCACTTTTTCTACTGAATGAAATCCACCTGAACGAGGAGCGTCGCCGTATGTATTTGCCTATCCTGTTGGAGGCTGTCGCTGAGACACGGCAGAAATTATCTTACGAAATGGAGCGTGCTTTGAAGCGTGGGGAGATACGGGCTATGGGGACGGCAGATTTGTTGTTTTCCATAGTTTCGTTGAATATCATGTCGTTTGTAGGTCTGCCGGTAGCTCGCGAGGCATTCGGCATGAGCGAAGAGGACGTGCGCTTGTTCGTGGCGCGTCGCCGGGAAGAGAACGTGGAGATGATATTAAGCAGGTTAAGAAAATGATAAAGACTATGAAACGTTTTTGGGTATGGGCCATGGGAATGTGTGCCTTGCAGGGGACGCTGAGTGCCCAGTTGACGTTGGAGGCGTGTTATCGTGCAGCGCGGGAGAACTATCCTTTGGTACGGCAGTTCGATTTGATTGAGCGTACAAAGGATTTCACCGTGGAGAATGCCACGAAAAGTTATTATCCCCAACTGAGCTTTTCGGGAAAGGCTTCATATCAGTCGGACGTGACGAAGATGCCCTTTAGTATTCCGGGGGTAGAGTTCGGTTTGGACAAGGACCAGTATCAACTAGTATTGGAGCTGAACCAGACGATTTGGGACGGGGGAGCCGTACGTAACCGTAAAGAGGAGGCCCGGGCCAAATCCGAGGTGCAGAAGGGACTGCTGGAAGTAAACCTTTATGCCTTGGACGACCGGGTGAACCAATTATTCTTCGGCATGTTGCTCATAGATGCCCAGTTGGCACAGAACGCCTTGTTGCAAGCCCAGTTGGCACGCAACCATGGCCAAGTGAGTGCGTGCATGCAGCAAGGGGTAGCCAATCAGGCCGATCTGGATGCCGTAGCGGTGGAACAGTTGAATGCCCGACAGACAGAGAGTGAGCTACGTGTCAATCGTAAAGCGTATGCCGAGGTGTTGGGATTGCTGACCGGCCGGAAAGGGATTGATGCGGAACGGTTGGTCAAGCCGTCTGCCACTGTGGAGCCGTTGGAGGAAAACCGCAGGCCGGAATTGTCGCTTTATGAATCGCAAAGGCGGCAGTTGTCCGTACAGGAGAAAGGTTTGACAGCCCGTTATATGCCCAAGTTGGGAGTATTCGCCCAAGGAGCCTACGGCGACCCCGGGCTGAACATGCTGAAAGGAGGGTTTGAACCTTATTACATTGCCGGACTACGGTTGAGTTGGAATATCAGCGACTTGTACACGCGGAAGAACGACAAAAGGCTGTTGGCTGCAAGTCGCGATGACATCGACGTGCAGGAGGCTGTATTCCGCTTGAACAACCGGATGGAGGCGGCGCAGCATTGGCGTACGGTGGAGAAGATAGATACCTTGATGAAGAATGACGACGAGTTGATAAGGTTACGCACCAACATCCGGAAGTCGGCCGAAGCCAAGGTCGCGAACGGCACGCTCACCGTGACGGAAATGTTGCGTGAAGTGACGGCCGAAGATCAGGCCAAGCAGGCCAAGGCCCTGCATGAGATACAACGCTTGCAAGCCTTATATGATATCAAATATACGATGAATCATTAAAAGTAGAATGAATATGGACATTTGGAATAAGTTATGGCGGGGCGGGTTGGACAGTCCGGTCGCCGTAGGAAAGACGGAGTATGGATTCAAACGGGGAGCCCGGGACATTTGCGGCGCGGCCTTGTTGGGATTGTTTGCGGCGTGCAGCGGGGCAGACACGGATTTCGACGCCACAGGAATCTTCGAATCCACGGAAGTCATCGTGTCTTCCGAAGCCAACGGCAAAATCATGGCATTGAATCTGGAAGAAGGCGATGTGTTGGAGTTGGGGCAACAGGTGGGATATGTGGATTCCGTGCAACTTCACCTGAAAAAGTGCCAACTGGAAGCCCAAATGCGTTCCATCGGTAGCCGTAGGGCGGATGTGGCCAAGCAGGTAGCTGCCACTCGGGAACAGATTGCAAAGGCCGAACTGGAAAGAAAGCGCAGCCTGAACCTGTTGGCGCAGAATGCCGGTACGCAAAAGCAGGTGGACGACGTGGAGTCGCAACTGGCCGTGCTGAAAAAGCAGTTGGAAGCCCAGCTGTCTACTTTGAATCTCGGCAACCAAGGCGTGACGGAAGAAGGGGATGCCGCAGAGATACAGATACGGCAGACAGAAGACCAACTGGAGAAATGCCGTATCGTCAGTCCTATTTCCGGTACGGTGCTGACGAAGTATGCGGAACGGGGCGAAGTGACGGCTCAAGGCAAACCCTTGTTTAAAGTGGCGGACATGAAGCATGTCTTTTTGCGGGCGTATGTGGGTGGCGACCAACTCTCTGCGGTAAAATTGGGGCAGGCGGTGAAAGTCTACGCTGATTATGGAGCGGAAGACCGTAAGGAATACAAGGGAAAAATCACGTGGATATCCGGACAGGCCGAATTTACGCCTAAAACCATACAGACGCGTGACGAACGGGCGAATCTGGTGTACGCCGTGAAAATAGCCGTGGAAAACGACGGCTTTCTGAAGTTGGGCATGTATGGCGAAGTCAAATTCAACTAAGGTGTCATGGAATCCATTGTGAAGGTAGAGGGCGTGTCCAAACATTACGGCAGCGTACGGGCTTTGGACGACGTTTCTTTCGAGGTCAGACCCGGAGAAATCTTCGGACTGATAGGACCGGACGGAGCCGGGAAAAGCACGCTGTTCCGCATGTTGGCCACTTTGCTGTGTCCGGGGAGCGGGCGGATTACGGTGGACGGGCAGGACGTTGTGGGGGACTACCGCAAGTTGCGTGCTTGCGTCGGTTATATGCCGGGCCGGTTTTCCCTGTATCCCGACCTGACGGTGGAGGAGAACCTGGACTTTTTTGCCACGTTGTTCGGTACGTCTGTACGTGAGAATTACCATCTGGTGGAAGACATATACAAGCAGATCGAGCCGTTCAAGACCCGCCGCGCAGGGAAACTCTCCGGCGGAATGAAACAGAAACTGGCTTTGAGCTGTGCGTTGATTCATAAACCGGTGGTTTTGTTATTGGATGAGCCGACCACAGGGGTAGACCCTGTCTCGCGCAAGGAATTTTGGGAAATGTTGCGGCGGCTGAAGCGGGAAGGCATCACCATCATCGTCTCTACACCTTATCTCGACGAGATACGGAGTTGCGACCGTATGGCATTCCTCTACGGCGGTGCGGTCAAGGGGATAGATACCCCCACCGTCATGTTGGAACGGTTTGCCGGTATCCTGTGTCCGCCGGGCTTGCAACGCGAACCGGCCGGAGCCCAGTCGGAATGTGCCATCGAGGTGCACGATTTGGTGAAACGGTTCGGGACGTTCACGGCTGTAGACCACATCTCCTTCCGTGTGGGGAAAGGCGAAATCTTCGGTTTCCTCGGGGCGAACGGGGCAGGCAAGACCACAGCCATGCGCATGCTGTGCGGCTTGTCTTATCCCACGTCGGGCACGGGGCGCGTGGCCGGTTTCGACATCAACACCCAACAGGAAGAAATCAAGAAACATATCGGTTACATGAGCCAGAAGTTCTCGTTGTACGACGACCTGAAGGTGTGGGAAAACATTCGCCTGTTTGCCGGTATTTATGGACTCTCGGACGAGGTGATAGCCCGTCGCACGGACGAGGTGTTGCATACGTTGGGACTGGAAGCGGAGCGGGACACGATGGTCAAATCGTTGCCCTTGGGATGGAAACAAAAGTTGGCTTTTTCTGTGGCTACTTTCCATCGTCCGGACATCGTGTTTCTCGACGAACCGACCGGAGGGGTCGACCCTAAGACGCGACGCCAGTTCTGGGAACTGATCTATCAGGCAGCCGATCAGGGTATCACCATCTTCGTCACAACGCACTATATGGACGAGGCCGAATTTTGCGGTCGAGTGTCCATCATGGTGGACGGAAAGATACGGGCATTGGATACGCCCGAAGGCTTGAAACGTACTTTCGGAGAAAAAGACATGGATGGAGTGTTTCACCGTTTGGCCCGTGAGGCCACACGTAATGCAGAAATTTGCGGGTAAGAGAGCGCAGACCGAACTTGTTCGGTGTCTGCCGAGCGTGATCAAATTATTCAATAAAGATGAAACAGTTTTGGGCTTTTATCAAGATAGAGTTTTTCCACATTTTCCGCGACAGGCGGACGATGCTGATATTGTTGGGCATGCCGGTGTTGCAAATCATTTTGTTCGGTTTTGCCATTACTACGGAAATCAACCACAGTCGTGTGGCAGTGCTCGACCCGTCGAAAGATGCCGTCACAACGCGTATTACGGAGCGGATAGATGAAAACCGTTATTTCTCAGTCGTAAGATATTTATCATCGGCTTCTGAGATAGAGTCCGTGTTCCGGCATGACGAAGCGGACATCGTGGTGGCTTTCACGCCTGACTTTGATGAAAGCTTGCGTACGGGTGAATCCGGTATACAACTGGTGGTGGATGCTACGGATCCGAATACGGGGAATATGATGTCCGGTTATGTGCAGGGCATCATTGGGCAAGCCCTGCAGGAAGGACAGCAAGCCGGATTGGAGGTGCAGACGCACCTCTTGTTCAATCCTCAGATGAAGAGTGCCTATAATTTCGTACCCGGCGTGATGGGGCTGATACTGATGCTGATTTGCGCGATGATGACTTCCATTTCCATTGTACGAGAGAAAGAGACCGGTACGATGGAAGTCCTGTTGGTGTCGCCCATCCGGCCTATTTTTATCATTCTGGCCAAGGCCGTACCCTACTTGGTACTTTCTTGCGTCAATCTGGCCACGATATTGCTGCTGTCGGTCTACGTGCTGCATGTGCCGGTGGAGGGCAGCCTCTGGACGCTGTCTTTCCTGAGCCTCCTTCTGATTGCGGTGGCTCTGTCGTTGGGATTGCTCATTTCATGTGTGGTACAAAACCAAGTGGCGGCCATGATCGTGTCGGGTATGGGACTGATGATGCCTGTCATGTTGCTTTCAGGCATGATTTTTCCCATAGAGAGCATGCCGGCTGTCCTGCAGTGGATTTCCAATATCATTCCGGCAAGGTGGTACATACAGGCCGTGAAGAAGGTGATGATAGAAGGCTTGGGCATGGCCGCCGTATGGCATGAGGCGTTGATACTGTCCGGCATGGCGGCTTTGCTCATCGGGCTGAGCTTGAAGAAATTCAAGGAAAGGCTAGAATAATACGGACGTAAAAGAGGAAAACTTATGGTACTGAAATATTTAATAGAAAAGGAGTTCAAGCAAATGCGGAGGAATCCCATCATCCCCCGGCTCATTTTGGTGTTTCCCTGCATGATGATGATTCTGATGCCGTGGGCAGCCAATCTTGAAATCAAGTACAACAACCTAGCTGTGGTAGACTTGGACCATTCTGCCTTGTCGCGCCGTCTGGTGGAGAAAGTGGCTTCCACGGATTATTTCAATTTGGTGGAGAACGCACCGGATTACGGCCGTGCATTGGAGAGCGTGGAGCGCGGAGAGGCGGATGTCATTCTGGAGATTCCGCGTGACTTTGCCAAATCTTTAGGCACGGGGCGCCCCGTGGAACTTCAGATTTCGGCCAATGCCATCAACGGAACCAAAGGTGGACTGGGCAGTTCTTACCTTTCTACGGTGGTAAACGATTTCGTGAATCAGGAATTGGGAGGCACGGGTATGGCCCGTTTGTCCGTACTTAACTTGTATAATCCGCATCTGAATTATAAAGTGTTCATGGTACCGGCTTTGCTCATCATGATGCTGACGTTGCTTTGCGGCTTTCTTCCTGCATTGAATATCGTGAGCGAAAAAGAGGTGGGCACGATTGAACAGTTGAACGTCACGCCGCTCAACAAGTTCGTGTTCATCCTGGCTAAATTGGTGCCTTACTGGATTGTGGGGCTGGTGGTCCTGTCTATCGGCTTGGTGTTGTCCGCCGTGCTCTACGGCATTGTGCCGTCAGGCAGTTTGTGGCTGATATATTTCTTCTCGTGCATTTACATTCTTACGATGTCGGGTTTCGGGTTGGTTATTTCCAATTATTCTGCCACGATGCAGCAGGCCATGTTCGTCATGTTTTTCTTCCTGATGGTATTCATCCTGATGAGTGGCTTGTTCACCCCCGTGCGCAGCATGCCGGACTGGGCGCAGTGGATAGCGGCTTTCAATCCGTTGACCTATTTTATTCAGGTCATGCGTATGATTTTCCTGAAGGGATGCGGGCTGACCGACTTGTGGCCGCAGTTCGGCAAGATGCTGTGTTTCATGTCGGTGTTTGCCGGAGTAGCCGTGTGGAGTTATCGGAAGACAAATGCCTGATAGCCCGTGCCGGTCATCTACGGCGATAGATGACATGCCGAATGATTTACAAAAACGAGTCGTGGGAAACTTGTGGGTTTTAATTTGGTAAATCATTGTAATACAGTGGAATAAAAACGCCTTGCAGGAAATGTGTCAATCTCTGCAAGGCGTTGTTTTTTTCTGCGCCAAACGATTTTTCAATCTCAGGCGAACGATTTTTCAATCTCCTGAGATTGATTTTCCGTTCTGCGGCGAACGATTCGGGCGTTGAATTTCCTTTACGGATTCTATAGCATGAGGAGATTTTCCGGCATACGGAAACCCCGCAGGAAGTCTTCTGTGCGCATCCTTTTCTTGCCCGTCAGTTGGATTTCCTTCAGGCGGAGGTAACCTCCGTCTACGGCCACTTTCAGGTAGGTCTTTCCGTCACTTGCGACAGTGCCCGCCGGTTCGTGGCACGCACACGGCTCTTTCTCCGTTTCGTATATTTTAAGGGTATAAACCTTGCCTGTGGCTTCGTCCTTCATCTCGCTCCACGCGGCAGGGTAGGGCGACAAGCCGCGTACGAAATCATACAGTTGCTTGAGCGTCTTGCTCTGCCAATCCATCCGGCACGTCTCCTTGAAGATTTTCGGTGCCGGGTGCAACGGGCCTTCCACTGCCATCGTTTCTTGCGGTATGGGGCGGACGGCATCGGCCAAGATGTGGTCTACCGTCTCCACTACCAACCGGCCGCCGAGTTCCATCAGTTTGTCGTGCACCACGCCCACATTGTCGGTGTCCGCAATCGGGATGCGCACTTGTTGGATGACCTCGCCGGTGTCGATTTCATGTTTGAGGAAGAACGTGGTGATGCCCGTTTCCGTTTCGCCGTTGATGACGGCCCAGTTGATGGGGGCGGCCCCACGGTATTGCGGCAACAACGACGCATGCAGGTTGAATGTACCCATGGGAGGCATGTTCCACACTACTTCGGGCAACATGCGGAAAGCTACCACGATTTGTAGGTCGGCACGTAGGGAGCGGAGTTCTTCCACAAAGGTTTCGTCTTTCAGCTTGACCGGTTGCAAGATACGCAGGCCGTGTTCCACAGCGTACTGTTTCACGGGGCTGGCTTGCAGTACGTCCTGGTGGCGGCCCATCGGTTTGTCCGGCATGGTGACGACACCGACCACGTTGTAACCTCCTTCTACCAAGCATTTCAGGCTCTCCACCGCGAACTCCGGTGTGCCCATATATACAATTCTCAAATCTTCTTTCTTTTTCATGTCTTTAGTTTTTAGTCGTCGGATAAGTCGGCCAGGGTCTTACGGTAAAGGGTCAGCACGTGCGACTTGCGGATGAAGCCCATGAACGTGCCTTCCGTGTCTACTACCGGGAGCGTCCAAGCCTGAGTCTTGTCTAACGTGAGCAGCACTACGTCCATGGAGTCGTCAATGTTCAGGCGAGCCACCGGCTCTTTCATCAGTTGGCCGATTTGGAAACGGTGGTACAATTCCTGCCGGAACATGATGGGGCGGACATCGTCCAGATAAATGATACCCACCAGACGGTGCTGGCGGTCCACCACCGGGAACACGTCGCGGCGCGAAGCCGAGATGGTTTTTACCAATTCGCTCAAATCCATGTCCGGATACAGGTATTCGTCGTATTTCTCGATAACCGAGTCGAGACTCATCAGCGTGAGTATGGCGCGGTCTTTATGGTGCGTGAGCAACTGGCCTTTCTTGGCCAAACGCATGGAATAGATGCTGTGGGGCTCGAAAGAAATGATGGTCAGGTAGGCACAGACGGATACGATCATCAGGGGCATGAATAGCTGATAGCCTCCGGTGAGTTCCGCGATAAGGAATATGCCTGTCAGTGGGGCGTGCATGACACCGCTCATCAGTCCCGCCATGCCGATCATGGCAAAATTCCGTTCGGGCAAGTAAATGCCCAGACAACGGTAGAAGTTCCAAAGGCGGGCGAAAATAAAGCCTGAGATACAACCCAAAAACAGGCTGGGGGCGAAAATACCGCCACAACCTCCGCCACCGTTGGTGGCCGTGGAGGCGAAGACTTTGAAGATAAGTACCAACGCCAGGTAAAGCAACAACAGGTTGCCGTGTCCGTAGAACAGCGAACTGTCCATCGCCGTGTCCCAGTCTTTCGCGCCGTTCCCGTTCAGCAGCAGGTTGATAAGGTCGTAGCCTTCTCCGTACAACGAAGGGAAAAGGTAAATAAGGATGCTCAGCGTGGCTCCGCCGATGAGGAGCTTGACGTAAGGATTGGAATATTTGCGGAAGATGTCTTCCAGTGAGTTCATCGTGCGGGTGAAATAAAGCGATACCAGTCCGCAGAAGATGCCCAAAAGGATGTAGGCCGGTATTTTGTCTACGGCGAATCCGTTTTGCAGATGGAACTCAAAGATAGTGTTCGTACCCGATACGGCGAATGTCACTCCGGCCGCCGTCACGCATGAAATCAGCAAAGGCAGCAAAGCTCCCATTGTGAGGTCTATCATGAGGACTTCGAGGGTGAATACAAGCCCGGCAATCGGGGCTTTGAAGATGCCTGCCACGGCACCTGCCGCTCCGCAACCCACCAAAAGCATCAGGGTCTTGCTGTTGATGCGGAACAGGCGTCCGAGATTGGAGCCGATGGCCGAACCGGTGAGCACGATGGGGGCTTCTGCCCCTACGGAACCTCCGAACCCGATGGTAATGGCACTGGCTATGACGCTTGACCAGGTGTTGTGGACCTTGATTTTACTCTGTTTGCGTGCGATGGCGAAGAGAATCTTGGTGACACCATGGCTGATGTCGTCCTTTACGACATAGCGGACGAACAGTCCCGTCAGGAAAATGCCGATGACGGGATACACCAGGTAAAGGGCGTTGGAACCAGTGGCATCGAAACGGTAGGTCAGGAGGTATTGTATCTGATGGATGAGCCATTTCAGGAAGAGTCCGGCGAAAGCGGTCAGTACACCGACCACCAAACTAATTATCAGGATGAATTTCTGTTCGCTGAAATTCATCCGCCGCCAGATGAACAGGCGTTCGAAAAATGTGAAATTCCTTTTTACCGCGTTCATAGCTCCTTCCGCTTATTTCCTGATGATGGTCACTTCGCCGTCCGGACGCAATTTGATGATGCTACTGGGAGCTGCTTTTGTCTTTTCTTTCCTGCGGCTTTGCACAATGTAGTCTACCGCGTTTTTTATCTCGTCGCTGATGTCATCGAAACAAGCCGGCGAAGGCTCGCCGCTCACGTTGGCTGAGGTGGACACGACGGCTTTCTGGAAACGGTAACACAACTCTCGGCTGAATTCTTCACGGGTGACGCGTATTCCCACGCTGCCGTCTTCGGCCAACAGGTTGGGGGCCAAGTTCTTGGCCTTGTCGAAAATGATGGTGAGCGGACGGGTGGCATATTCTATCAAGTCCCAAGCCACGTTGGGCACGTCGCTTACGTAACGCTGCAACCGATGGTCGGAGTCTACCAAGCAAATGAGTGCCTTGCTGTCGTCGCGCTTCTTGATGTCGTACACACGGCGTACCGCCTCTTCGTTGGTGGCATCGCAACCGATGCCCCATATCGTGTCCGTAGGGTAGAGGATGACGCCACCCCGGCGCATGACTTCTACTGCCTGTCTGATGTCTTCTTCTCTATTCATGTCCGTTGGTTTGGTTTAAACTTTAAAATTCGCTAGTGAAATGGAATTTGATGTGCTCGAAGTCGCTCTGTGCCATCTGGAGAACGTAGTTGCTGTCGGCCAAAAAAACGTCGCGGCCTTCGCGGTCCTTGGCCATGAACTGGTACTTGCGCTTTTTGAAGGCTTCCAACTGTGCTTCGTCATCGCTTTCTATCCAACACGCCTTGTACAGGCTGACGGGTTCCCAACGGCATTGGGCATTGTACTCGTTCTCCAGGCGGTATTGTATCACTTCAAACTGCAACTGTCCTACCGTACCGATGATTTTCCGTCCGTTGAACTGGTTGACGAAGAGCTGTGCCACGCCCTCGTCCATCAACTGTTCGATACCCTTGTTCAGTTGCTTGGTCTTCATGGGATCGGCATTCTCGATATATTTGAACATTTCGGGAGAGAAACTCGGCAGTCCGCGGAAATGTATCATCTCTCCTTCGGTCAGCGTGTCGCCGATCTTGAATATGCCGTTGTCCGGCAGTCCCACGATGTCGCCGGGCCAAGCCTCGTCGATGGTGCTCTTCTTTTGAGCCATGAACTGTGTGGGCGAAGAAAAGCGCAGCGTCTTGTTTTGGCGTACATGCAGGTAAGGCGCGTTGCGCACGAACTTGCCGGAACATACCTTGCAGAAGGCGATACACGAACGGTGGTTCGGGTCGATGTTGGCTGTGATTTTGAAGATGAAGCCGCTGAACTTCGGCTCTTCCGGGCGCACCATGCGTTCTTCCGCCTGTATGGGGTGTGGGCTGGGAGCTATCTTTACGAAGCAGTCCAACAACTCTTTCACACCGAAGTTATTCAAGGCCGACCCGAAAAAAACAGGTGCCACTTCGCCATTCAGGTAAGTGTTTACATCGAATGACGGATAAACCCCGTCTACCAGTTCCAGGTCCATGCGTAACTTTTCTGCATCGGCATCGCCTACGTGGTTTTCGAGTGCATCGCTGTGGATGTCCACTTCCACCTTTTCCGTTACCTTTTGCTTGTCGGGAGTGAACAGGTCGAGGCGTTGCTCGTAGATGTTGTACACTCCTTTGAAGCGCTGTCCTTGGTTGATGGGCCATGAGAGCGGGCGTACTTTAATCTGTAATTCCTGTTCCAACTCGTCCAAGAGGTCGAAGGGGTCTTTTCCCTCACGGTCCATCTTGTTGATGAAGATGATGACCGGCGTTTTGCGCATACGGCATACCGTCATCAGTTTCCGGGTCTGCGCCTCCACGCCTTTTGCACTGTCTACGACAATGATGGCGCTGTCTACCGCTGTCAGCGTTCGGAATGTATCTTCTGCAAAGTCTTGGTGTCCCGGGGTGTCCAAGATGTTCACCTTATAATCCCCGTAATCGAACTCCATGACAGAGGTCGTGACCGAGATACCGCGTTGTTTTTCGATTTCCATCCAGTCGCTGGTAGCTGTTTTCTTGATTTTGTTGTTCTTGACTGCTCCGGCCACTTGGATTTGCCCGCCGAAGAGCAATAATTTTTCGGTGAGTGTGGTCTTTCCGGCGTCCGGATGGGAAATAATGGCAAAAGTCCTTCTTCTTTCTATTTCATTCATACGTCTCGATGCGTCGGTTTAATTCTGTTCTAATTTCTGTATACACTCGGCCAGCGAGTCTTCCCAATAGGGAATGTCGATGTGGTAAGTCTCTTTGATTTTGGTTTTGTCGAGTACGGAATAGTGGGGCCGTGCCGCCGGTGCGGGATATTCTTCCGTATGGAGCGGGCGCACCTTGCAGGTGGTGATGCCGGCTATGCGGTGGATGGCTTTGGTAAAGTCGTACCATGAGATAGCTCCCTCGTTGCTGAAATGGTAAATTCCGGGAACGAAATCTTGTGTCAGTACGGCAAAGATGGCCACCGCCAGGTCGCGTGCGTAAGTCGGCGTGCCGATTTGGTCGAAGATGACCCCGAGACTCTCTTTTTCCCGGCCTAACCGCAACATGGTCTTGACGAAGTTGTTGCCGAAAGTGGAGTAGAGCCATGCCGTGCGGATGATGACCGATTCAGGGCAGTTCCGCATGACGGCTTCTTCTCCTGCCAGCTTGGTGCGGCCGTATACCGTAGCCGGGCATGTCGGTTCTTCCTCGCGGTAGGGGATGTGTGTAGTTCCGTCGAACACGTAGTCCGTAGAAACCTGTATCATGCAGCCGCCTTGTTCATGTACTGCTTTAGCCAAATATCCCGGAGCAATGTGGTTCAGTATGTTACAGAAAGCTTCGTCTGCTTCGGCTTTGTCCACAGCCGTATAAGCCGCACAATTCACGACGCAGTCAATGCCGTTCGTCTTGACGAATGACTTTACGGCATTTTCGTCGGTGATGTCCAACTCTTTCACGTCTGTGAAAAAATAATTGAACTCCGGATACCCGGTAGCCAAAAGCTGCATTTCATTGCCCAATTGGCCATTGCAACCTGTTACTAAAATATTTTTCATATCATTTGTTTCCTTTTGTTCATTCAAATTTCAATTCGCCTGCTTTATCTTGTTTATAATAGTCGGACAGCATGGCCAAAAGTTTGGTGATGTCGGCCACGGCCTTGGCGGTCTCGTCGCTTATCGGTTTGTGTTGCAGGCGGAGCAACATCACGCCGTAGAGGGCATCGAAACAGTTTTCCAATTCCGGTATGTCCTTTTTGTCGCCCTTATTGCGAAGTTCCACAATGTAAGGGAGTGCCTTGTAATAAGCAGACGTATAGAACGGGAACTTGGAAGATTGCAAAAGTTGGTTGTGCAAATCGGTGAGCCACAGGATGATGTTCCGGTTGATTTGCAGGTGGCCACCCTCCTGTATGCCTTCTTCCTTCATCATGCGGATGAGATGGCTGTACCATTCTTCCATTTCTTTTTCCGTTTCCTCCGTGGCTCTGAACTGTGCCAGATAGTTCTGTTTGAGTTCATCCGGATCCAAGTGGTGGGCACGGAGAATATCTTCCACCTGCCACATATAAAGCAGGTATTCGGCAATGTTTTTTTCTTTCAGTTGTTGGGCTATATACATATATTTATAACGATAAACCGGTCAGCGTGACGGCAAGCCCCACGATAGAGGCCACAATGACAACCACTCCTATGAGCCTGTTCAGCAAATAGATGCCTTTGACATCGAAACGGCTGCGCACTTTGTCTATGAAATAAGTCAAGACGAACCACCATATCATGGCTCCGACGAACACGGACAAGTAACCTAAGGATTGCTGTACCACGTGGTCAGGGACGACAAAGGTGAAACGGGCGAACAACGCCACGAACAGAAAGATGATGAGTGGGTTGGAAAACGTGACCAGAAAACCGGTCACCATATTGTGTATAAGCGTGCCTTTACGGGGAGAAGTCGGGCGGATGGATTTCGCCGGATTGCAACGGTAAGTGTACCATCCGAAAAAGAAGAGCATGATGCTGCCCGCCATCTGCAGGTAGAACATGTTGTCTTTGTTTTCAATGAAGTCTACCACGAAACTCATTCCGAATCCCGTTATCAAAGCATATATGATGTCGCTGAAAGCTGCTCCGATTCCTGTGACGAAACCATACCAACGCCCCTTGTTCAGTGTACGTTGGATGCAAAGCACTCCGACAGGTCCCATGGGAGCGGATGCCACCACGCCGATGAGCAATCCCTTTATGATTAAATCTAATGTACTAACCGGTTCAAACCACATAATAGGTGCAAAATTGGCATTTTTTCATGAGACTATAAAGAAAAGTCCGTTCTTTTTTTATTTTTCGTGAAAAAGAGTTTTTTTCTTTTCGCGGTTACATCTGTTTTTCTTAACTTTGAAAACTGTTATAATTAACTTTTATGTATTTTATATGGCTATGGAAAATAAACCTTATGTAATAGGGCTTGATTTAGGGGGAACTAATTCGGTTTTCGGCATTGTGAATGCGGAAGGAAGCGTGGTGACTTCAACGTCTATCCGGACGAAAGGACAGAACGATTTGGATGTTTATATGGACAGTGCTTGTGCGGCTTTGGCTCCGATGATAGAACAGGTGGGCGGTATCCAGAACATCAAGGGGATGGGAATCGGTGCGCCTAATGGTAACTATTACACCGGTAATATCGAACTGGCGCCCAACTTGCCGTGGAAAGGAATCGTCCCGTTTGCGAAGAAATTCAGTAACCGGTTGGGGATTCCCGTGGTATTGACAAACGATGCCAATGCTGCGGCTATCGGCGAGATGACTTACGGGGTAGCTCAAGGGATGAAGAACTTCATCATGATTACCTTGGGTACCGGCGTGGGCAGCGGTATTGTGGTCAACGGTGAGTTGGTCTACGGTTGCGACGGGTTTGCCGGAGAGTTGGGGCATGTGATCGTGGATACCACTCCGGAAGCCCGCTTATGCGGTTGCGGTCGTAAAGGGTGTTTGGAGACTTATTGTTCGGCCACGGGCGTGGCTCGGACGGCTCGTGAGTTTCTCGCCAAGCGTACGGACGACACGGAGTTGCGTAAAATCCCGTTGGAGGAGATTACGTCGAAAGATGTATCCATCGCAGCCGAGCACGGCGACCAACTTGCACGCGATGTATATAAGTTTACCGGTGAATTGTTGGGACGCTCTTGTGCCAATTTTACCGCCTTCTGTAGCCCGGAGGCATACGTGTTTTTCGGTGGGCTGACAAAAGCCGGTAATCTGATTATGGACCCTATAAAAGAGGCATACGATGCCAATGTGCAGAACATTTTCAAAGGAAAGGCCAAGATGTTGATTTCCCAAATGGATGATGCACAAGCGGCTGTGGTAGGTGCTGCGGCATTGGCTTGGAAAATTTAGTGACAGCTATAGATATGAGGTTGTGACGAAAGAGTATGTTTTGTATTTGTAGCCTAAGTCCTAGCTGCAGCAAAAAAGTTGGTGGCAGAATGGGGTTAGATGTGGGAATGATATTACCTGTAATGATTTCTTAAAAGACCTCGGCTTATGATGAAGCATACATTGTTCTCTCTTTCTATTTTAGTCTTGTGTAACTCTTGCGGTGATAGAAAAGAAGAAGCTAATATACGTGATTTGTCGGAAGTAAATAATACTATATCAACTTGCTCTTTTATAGAGCAAGTTGATTTTATTCCTCTTCATGAAAAAGATTCATTTTTATTGGGGGAAATCAATGCTATACGTAAGTATGACGGTAAATGGTATGTTTTGGATAATAAGCAGAAAACAGCGATTGTTGCTTTTGACTCGGTAGGTCAACCTGTTTCTCTATACGATAAGACCGGAAATGGAAAAGGGGAATATGCAGAAATCACAGATTTTGACGTGTCCCCAAAAACGGGAGGTATTTGTGTATTATGTGGTCCACCTAAAATTATAATATTAGATAAGGACCTAAAGTTCAAACAAGAAATAAAACTATCCGACTATTATTGGAGAATATGTTGGTATGATGCAGGTTTTTTATTGTATTCGGCTAATAATGCAACAGTGGATTATATTACCTTGGAACAAGGTAAGGCAAGAAAAATATTTCAAGCTGAAAGCGATATGTATAATGTTGCGGGTACGGAACCTGTTTTTATTAGGGATGGTGACAATCTGTACTTCCATACGGAACAGTCGGATGCCTTGTATGAAATTAAGGATTTTGAATTTGTCCCGGTTGTATCTTTAGATTATCCATTAAAGAAGGAAACAGAGCAAATTTTGCATAAAAGGTATTATGGAGATTTGAATGTACAAGAACGAATGAAGTATGTAAGGCCTACTGTAAATTGTGTGATAGGCAATGACACGTGCCTTTCTTTTATATATAGTAGGATGCTATATTATATTAATATGCCTTATGAGAATCATTATATTAGTTCCGTATTAAAAATTGATTGCGGAAGATCGACTATAAAAACAGGAAATCAACTAATAAGTTGGAAATATATCTCAGAATATAATCCGGAGAGTTATAGTGACGATCGTTTATATAAGGGAGTTAAGGTAAATCACCCTGTAATGAATGATAGTTTAAGGCGATCAGGAAATCCAATGTTGGTATTATATACTCTAAAAAAGACTTTTGGAGAGTAAAACGTATACTGTTCCAAATGGGAAGATAATGTTCAACAAGTAAATTTTTCAAGTCTATATGTATAAAGCCGGCCTCAAAATCACTTTTGGGTCGGCTTTTTCTATTTTCCATTCGTCTGGCAAAGGGGGGGCGGATGAATGGATTCCGTTACCTGATTTGGGGACGGTAATTCTTGCGGATAGGATAAAGTTCCTCGGCCTTTACTTCGACAACTTGTCCTTCACGGGCGATAACCAAAGTGGTGTGGTTATGTTTTGCACGCTCTACGAGGCGTTTCTGAGCCAGGTATATGCCTTCGTCGATTTTGCGCTGCATTTCATAAACCTCATCCTCGCTCATTATCGTTTTCTTCGGTGTATTGGTCTTTGAATTTTTCATATACGGCTGGTTCAATAATAGTTATACTCTCGTTTTTGCATCCGTAGGCTATTTTGTTGGCCGGACAGGTGCTGTTGTCATACAATGCCCAATAGTCGCATACGGGCATATAGAGGTTGAACAGGTTGCTCAGGCCGTTGTCGTAACGGCGGTAAATCACGTCAAGCGGGATGTTGTGCCCACCTTCGCTTACGCGTTTGGCCACCCGTTTTACGGCCTGTTCCGGGCTGCTCAGCGAGAAGAAGAGCAACGTGACGAAATAGCCTCTTTTCTGTGCCTGTTTGATAAGTTTCACGTAAGACCGCGTGGCCAATGTCGTTTCAAAAGCAAAGGTTTCGCCTTCTTTCAGCAGGTGGATGATGCGTTCTATCATCAAGCGTCCCGCCTGGATGGCTACGCCTTCGGGATTGAACGGAGACAGTCCCGCTGCGATTTCATCGGCGTTGACGAATTCACGGCAATCCAACATTTCCGGAAGTACGGTAAAGCTGGCAGTCGTTTTTCCGGCTCCGTTACAACCTGCAATGATGTACAAGTTGTGTTTTTGTTCTCCCATTACATTATTTATTTAAATACTTAATGGCAAAGATACGATTTGGCGGTGAATCCGGCAATATTTCCGGTTCCTTTTTGACAGGGCTGAATGAAAAACAGACGGTCAGTCTTTCTTTTTCAGCAAATCGGGACGCAGAGCCTTTGTGCGTTCGAAAGATTGTTGCAGTTCCCATTCCTTAATCTTGGCTTCGTGCCCGGAAAGCAAGATTTCCGGTACGGTCCAACCTTTATAATCGGCAGGACGGGTATATACAGGAGCTGCCAACAGGTTGTCTTGGAACGAATCGGAGAGGGCGCTTTGTTCGTCGCCGATAACGCCGGGTACTATACGTACGATGGCATCCGTCATGACTGCGGCAGCCAGTTCTCCGCCCGTCAGCACATAATCTCCTATGCTGACTTCTTTTGTGATGAGGTGTTCGCGGATGCGGTAGTCTATTCCTTTATAATGTCCGCACAGGATGATGAGGTTTTCGCAAAGGGAGAGCGTGTTGGCCATCGGTTGGTTGAACTGTTCGCCATCCGGTGTGGTGAAAATCACTTCGTCGTAGTCGCGTTCCGCTTTCAAGGCCGAGATGCAGCGGTCTATAGGTTCACATTGCATCACCATGCCCGCAAAGCCACCGAAAGGGTAGTCGTCCACCCGGCGGTACTTATTCGTGGCATAGTCGCGCAAGTTGTGCAAATGGATTTCCACCAAGCCTTTCTTTTGGGCGCGCCCCAATATGCTTTCACGCACGAAGCCTTCGAGCAATTCCGGTAAAACGGTAATGATGTCTATTCTCATGGGGTATCGTAATCTTGATTTTTATTGCAAAAGTAGTGATTTTGCGGCATATTCTGGAAGGCTTAGCGGCTTATTACTAAAAATGGATGTTAAAAACGTAAGCTGATGTGTAGAAAAACAGATTCGGATTTGCTTTTCTAAACCTTTAGATATACATTTGCCGTATCAATAACTAAAGGTTTAGAAATTATGGGGAAGCAAGGAACTTTGACGAAAGCGGAGATGCAAATCATGAATATCCTTTGGAGTTTGCCTTCCATGAAAGGGACGATAGCGGATGTGCTTGAGGGGTACGGTGAGAAGAAACCGGCTTATACCACGGTGGCCACGTTCATGAAAATCCTGCTCAACAAAGGATATGTGGGGTTTGAAAAGATGAAAGGTACGAAAACGCTGTGTTATTATCCTTTGATCACGAAGAAGGATTACACGCGACAAGTGCTCGATGGCGTGAAGGATGACCTGTTCGGAGGTTCGTTTTCCTCTTTGGTGCGTTTCTTTGTCAAGGAGGAGCGTATTTCAGAAAAGGAACTGAAAGAAATGCTCGACATGGTGGAACGGCAAGATTCATTTTCGTAAACACAATGTCTGGGGAAACAAAAATAGAAGGTAACAGTCTCTTAATTTATCGGCCATGGGAACTTTTTTAGTCTATATCATCAAGTCGGCGTTTTGCCTGACGTTGCTTTATCTGCCTTATACCTTGTTATTACGTAAGGAGAAGTTGCATCGTCTGAACCGCATGGCATTGTTTGCCATTTTGGTGGCTTCTTTTTTGCTTCCGTTGGCGCAGGAGGAGTGGTTCGGGCAAGGGTGGTATTCTTGGCAGACGGCTGTACCCGATGGTGTATATGCATCGCTGATCGGGCAGCTTGACAGCACCGGCCATTTTCTACCTACGGTAGTGGTTACGGCAGGGACGCCTGTTCCGGTATGGCCCATGGTCTTGGTGGGAATGTATTGGGTCGGGGTGGCCGTGTCGTTAGCGGTACGCCTATGGCAGTTCGGCCGCATGCGATGGTTTATTCCCCGGGGATGTTTGTGGAAAGAGTGCTGTGAGGACGGCATCACGCTCTATTGCCATGCCCGTCCTGTGGCCCCGTTCAGTTGGATGTGTTGCGTGGTCATGTCCGAAGAAGATTTGGAGGGCGCGGCGGGTGAGGCTATCTTTGCCCATGAGAAAGCCCATGTGCTCCACCGGCATTCCTATGACACGATGCTGATGTTGGCGGCCGAAGCCATACAATGGTTCAATCCCGTGATTTGGATGATGGAGATGGACATGCGCTGCATCCATGAATATCAGGCCGACGAGTACGTGCTGAATCAAGGCATCAACGCGAAGAATTATCAACTTTATTTAATAAAAAAGGCCGTCGGCTCCCGACTGCAATCTTTTGCCAACGGCCTGAATCAAAGCACACTTAAAAAACGTATTGCTATGATGTGTAACAGAAAATCAAACAAATGGGCAGCATTGAAGTATATGTATTTGCTGCCGGTGGGCACATTTGCCACAATGGCATTTGCCCGTCCCGAGATGGCGAACCGAGTAGACGGACAATTCGAGCAGATTTCTGCCGTCAAAGTTACGGATTTATCTGCAACTGTGAAAACCGTCGCGGCTGAAAATGTACAGCCGGAACTTTTAAAAACAGAAAAAGTCGCAGAAAACACGGAAAAAGTTAAAGGAAAGATGAGCTTTACTGTTCTGCCGGGGCGGAAAGATTCGCTTTATGATGCGTTGGACGGAACGGTGGGTAAGGTTACCGTGACGGCACCGGCCCTTAAATCTGATTCCGCACGGATGAAGATAACTGGCACCACGGTCGTGGAAGGGGAAGGGACGGTTGTCCGGTCAGGCAAGCCTGAATCTCGTGCGACATACTTCTATGTCAAGAAAAAAGCTTATAAGGCCAAAGGGCAGAAAGTCTATGAAAAAGTCGACGTGAACCCGCAATTCGCCGGAGGAGAAGCCGAGTGCATGAAGTTCGTTGCCTATAATATAAGGTATCCGAAGAAGTGTGTGGAAAATGGGGTTACGGGGAAAGTCGTGTGCCGTTTCGTAGTAAGCACAGACGGAAGCATCAGTAATGTCGAGGCGAGTGCGATGGAAGGTGGCGTGACCGAAGCCGGGCTGCCTGCATCCAAGGAGATGTTCGACCTTTTGGCACAGGAAGCCGTGAGGGTGATAGAAAAGATGCCGAAATGGATACCCGGCCAAAAAGACGGCAAGGCGGTGGCTACCCGTTTTTCTTTACCGGTGACTTTCCGCTTGCAATGATGCCGTGCATACGAGTGGATGCCCGTATTCATTCCAAACGTGTTAGAACTTGAAAACGATTTGAAACCTCTTCGATATAAATGACATGGGAACATTTTTAGTCTACATCATCAAGTCGGCGTTTTGCCTGACGTTGCTTTACTTGCCTTACACGTTGTTGTTGCGTGGGGAGAAGCACCACCGTTTGAGCCGTATGGCATTGCATGTCCTGTCGGTAGCTGCATTCTTGTTGCCGTTGGTGCAGGAAGAGTGGTTCGGGGGCACGGTCCGTTCATGGCAGACGGCAATGCCCGAAGGTACATACGCCGTGCTGGTGGAACGGTTGGAGCAGGCAGATGTGCTTGCCATGCCGGATAGCGGGAGTCGCGAAGAAGCCGTACCCGTCTGGCCTATGTTTTTGGTCGGCCTGTATCTTGCCGGTGTGACAATGTTGTTGGCCATACGGTTGTGGCAGTGGGTGTGCATGCGCCGGTTCGTTTCCCGGGGATGTTTGTGGAAAGAAGGCCGTGAGGGCGGCATCACATTGTATTGCCATGCCCGTCCCGTGTCGCCGTTCAGTTGGATGCACTGTATTGTCATGTCGGAAGAGGATTTGGAGGGCGAGGCCGGTCACGCGATATACGTCCACGAGAAAGCCCACGTGCTTTACGGACATTCCTACGACACGTTGTGGATGCTTGCCGTGGAAGCCGTGCAATGGTTCAATCCAGTGGTCTGGATGATGGAGATGGACATGCGCTGCATCCATGAATATCAGGCCGACGAGTACGTGCTGAATCAAGGCATCAACGCGAAGAATTATCAACTTTATTTAATAAAAAAGGCCGTCGGCTCCCGACTGCAATCTTTTGCCAACGGCTTGACCCAAAGTACACTTAAAAAACGTATCATGATGATGACAAACAAAAAAACAAACAAGTGGGCGGTATTGAAGTACATGTATTTGCTGCCCGTAGGCGCATTTGCCACAGTGGCATTTGCCCGTCCTGAAATGACAAGCCGGATAGACGGAGGCCTGGACCGGATTTCTGCCGTTACGGTGGCCGATTTGTCGGCTACAGTGAAAAACGTGTCTTCTGAAAGCTTGCGTCCGGTGGTGCAAGGCGAAGTAAAGGGAACCAAGGTTTCCAAAACAATCCCGGCCAAACAGAAATCCGTTCCGGCCAAGAAGGAGAACGGCTCGGCCAATGTGGCCATACAGTCTGGGGCGATGGAAAAAGTCGTGGTGACTACTTCTTACCGTTCCCGTCTGAATCCCGAGGCGGTGGAATTCAAGGAGGCGGTCCTTATGACCGACAAGGACAAGTCTGAACTTCAGGCTGCCAAAGATTCAGCTTCCTATTATCTGCAATTGGAGGGAGCCAAGATGAAGCATCAAGGCGTGTATTACCGTACAGAGACAATGCCTTGCTATCCCGGTGGCGCGGCGGCCATGAGGGATTTCATCGCCCGGAATATCCGTTATCCCAAGGCATGCCAAGAGGCTTTGCTGCAAGGTACGGTTTATTGTGAGTTCATGGTCAGGGCGGATGGCCGGATTGATGCAGACCATATCCGGACGTTCACGACGGAAGTCATAGACGTGACAAAACCCGTTCGGATGAATCTGGCGAAGCAGTTGGAGGCAGAAGCGGCACGCATCGTGAAGAAAATGCCGAGATGGACTCCCGGAAAAGTAAACGGAGAGCCGGTAGACGCTTCTTACACCATTCCCGTGGAGTTCCGTCTTCAATAAGTAAAGGTCACTGTTTTTCATTTTTCTGTCCTGCAAAGCGGTTTTTTACGGCCGACTTTGCAGGACGCTTTTTATGCCGTTGGTATATGGCTGGCAATGGCCCGTGCCACGGTGTAGGCTGTGGTCCAGGCAGCTTGGAAGTTGAATCCCCCCGTCACGCCATCAATGTCGAGCACCTCGCCTGCAAAGTAAAGCCCGGGACAGGTCTTGCTTTCCAACGTCTGTCGGTGTACCGATTCGAGGCTTACTCCTCCACACGTGACGAACTCTTCGCGGAACGTGCTCTTGCCGTCCACTTCGTAGCGGTCGTTGCATAACGTGTCGGCCAACTTGCAAATCCCTTTGTGTCCCAGTTCGTTCCACTTCCGGTCGGGGGCGATGCCGGATTTACCGATGAGGTAATGCCATAACCGCGCAGGCAAGTCGTACGGGCGCAAGCCGGAGATTTTCTTTTGGGGGTGGCGTTGCGCCATGTCTTGCAGGATGCCGGTCACGGTTTCGCTGTTAGTCTCGTTTGTCCAGTTGACGAAAATGGGGAAGCGGTAAGCTTTCTCTTGTATAAGACGGGCGGCATGGGAAGACAATTTCAGGATGGCTGGCCCGCTCATGCCCCAATGGGTGACGAGCAACGCGCCAGAGTGCCTGAATTTGGTGCAGGGGATGCCGACCGATACCGGGTTCACCACGGTGCCCATCAGCCCGCGCAGTGCCGGGGAGGCGATGTTGAACGTAAAGAGAGAAGGGGCGGGCGTTTCGATGCGATGCCCCAACCGTTCCAGATAAGCGAAGCTTTCGCCACGCGGTGAACCACCGGTGGTGACGGCCACGCAGTCGAATAGCAGACGGCCTTGGCGCACATCCTGGAAAGTAATTTCATACTTCCCGCCGCTAGGCGTGAGGGTTTCCACGCGGTGGGAGGTTTTCACCGTGACCCCCAGTTTCGCAGCAAGGCTTTTCAGGCAACCGGTTACGGCACGGGCATCCTGTGCGGTCGGAAACACACAATGGTCATCTTGCGCGACGAGCGGCACGCCGTGCGCTTCGAACCATCGGTAGGCATCCCGATGTCCGAACTGTTTGAAAAGCCCTTTCAAGAGCTTATGTCCACGGGGGTAGACCTGTTTCAGGTCTGTCACACCTTCAAAAGTATTGGTCAGGTTGCAGCGTCCGCCGCCCGAAACCAGTACTTTTTTCAATACATCCGCCTGTCTTTCGAATACCGTGACCTGCACTTGCGGCGCGAATGTTTTCAGGTTGACGGCCAGAAAGAAGCCGGCCGCTCCTCCGCCTATGATTGCTACCTCCATTGTTTCCACGATTCTTTTTTAAGGGACAAAGGTAAGTATAATCGGCCGGATTAGAAATGATGAGTCTGACATTTTGCTACTTTCAGCTCCAAATCGGTCTTTTCAAAAGACAGCAGTTAGGAGAATCCAAAAAGGTTGGAGTGTATAAGTATGCAATTTTTGTCTCGTTTTTACTGTTTTATGCAGTATATATTCATTTACCTTGAGGAAAGAAAAAAATCGTTTGCAGCCAAACGAAAAATTTCTTTCCTCATATAAATTCCGAGTACTCCGCATGTCGTGGAAAAAATCCGCCTGAAAATGGAATTTTTCGCTGTACGAAGCGTACTAAAACTGCTTTTTTGCGGCTTTTTCGTTCTATTTTCCTGTTTTTCGCCGACAAGAATTTACGGACAGAATGTTGGCGGTTCCACCTTACAGGTTTCACCGAAAGAAGAAAGAAGCGGAGGACAGGCGATTTCCGTTTGCTTTTGTTTTGTGAAAAAGCTTTCAGGCTGTCTTTTTGATTTTTTCGGGAGGCGCGTGCGTCGCTTATTTGCCATCAAGGCCGAAGGGAGGAGCGAATGGACGATTCTCGAAGGTATGGGATTGACGTTTTGACAGGTTGTGCCGGAAAAGGATGCTTTTCTTTTTTCTTTGCGCCTTTGGGCGTTTTCTGCGAATTGACTATCTTTGCTTATGCGAATGACGGGGGGAGCCGTTCGCGGGAACAGGGTCGCGATGTCTCCCCGTCAGGGTTTATCATTGAATGCAAATGGAAGTAAAGGAACAGATAGAGCGGCTTCGCAGTGAATTGCACCGCCACAACTATAATTATTATGTATTGAACGCCCCGGAGATTTCCGACCAAGAGTTCGACCGCATGATGCGGGAGTTGCAAGACCTCGAGGCGGCCCATCCCGAATTTGACGACCCGGACTCGCCGACGCGGCGCGTGGGGAGCGACCTGAACCAGGAGTTTGTGCAGGTGCCCCATCGCTATCCCATGTTGTCGTTGTCCAATACGTACAACAAGCAAGAGGTGGCCGACTTTTACGAACGGGTCCGTTCCGGTTTGGAAGGCGAGCCGTTCGAGATTTGTTGTGAAATGAAATACGACGGGCTTTCCATCTCGCTGACTTACGAGCAGGGGCGATTGGTGCGTGCCGTGACGCGGGGCGACGGGGTACAGGGCGACGATGTAACGGAAAACGTCAAGACCATCCGCTGCATTCCGCTTCGTCTGAACGGGAACGGTTACCCCGAAGAGTTTGAAATCCGTGGGGAAATCCTGATGCCGTGGACGAGCTTCGAGGCATTGAACCGCGAACGCGAAGAACGCGAAGAACCGCTTTTCGCCAATCCGCGTAACGCGGCTTCGGGGACGCTGAAAAGCAAAAACTCAGCGGTGGTGGCGCAGCGGAAGCTTGATGCTTACTTATATTACCTTTTGGGGGAACACGTTCCTTTTGACGGGCATTATGAAAATTTGCAGGCGGCATGCTCGTGGGGATTCAAGATTTCCGGGGGGATGAAGAAAGTAACTACCCTTCAAGGCATTTATGATTTCATAGATTATTGGGACGTGGAGCGCAAGAACCTGCCTGTGGCTACAGACGGCATCGTGCTGAAGGTCAACTCCCAGAGGCAGCAACGTGCGTTGGGCTATACCGCCAAAAGTCCCCGTTGGGCCATTGCTTACAAGTTTCAGGCGGAGCGTGCCCGTACGCGCCTGAATGCTGTGACCTTCCAGGTCGGACGTACCGGAACGGTGACGCCGGTGGCCAATATGGATCCGGTGCAGTTGGCCGGTACGGTCGTACGGCGTGCCACTCTGCACAATGCCGACGTGATGGAGCAGTTGGATTTACACATCGGGGACATGGTGTATGTGGAAAAAGGAGGGGAAATCATTCCCAAAATCGTCGGTGTGGACATTGATGCGCGTGGAGCGGAAACGGGTCCAAGGGCCGAGTTCATCACCCGTTGTCCGGAATGTGGGGCAGAACTGGTGCGCTACGAGGGAGAAGCCGCATGGTATTGTCCCAACGACACGGCTTGCCCTCCGCAAATCAAAGGGCGCATAGAGCATTACATCAGCCGCCGTGCCATGAACATAGACAGCCTGGGGCCCGAAACCGTGGATGATTACTACCGCCGTGGCTTGATACGCGATGTGGCCGATTTGTACGACATCCGTGTGGAACAAATCAACGGTGACGGTACGCGTGAGAAATCTGCGCAAAAGATAGTCCGCTCGATAGCCGATTCCGTGGAAGTTCCTTTCGAACGCGTGGTATTTGCTTTGGGGATACGTTTTGTCGGTGAAATTGCGGCCAAGGCTTTGGCGCGTCATTTCAAGTCGATGGACGCGCTATCTTCGGCATCATTGGAAGACATGTTGCAGATAAACGGAATCGGTGTGGTGATAGCCGAGAGTGTGATTCGCTATTTTGCTAATGAAGCCAACCACGATTTGGTGCGCCGTTTGCGGGAAAAAGGAGTCCGGATGGAGCTTTCCGACGAAGAATTGAGCAGCCATTCCGACAAGTTGTCCGGGCAGAGCATTGTGGTGAGCGGGGTGTTCTCTCTGCATTCGCGCGACGAATATAAAGCCATGATAGAACAGCACGGCGGAAAGAATGTGGGCAGCATTTCTTCAAAGACCTCTTTCGTGTTGGCCGGAGCCAATATGGGACCGGCCAAACTGGAGAAAGCCGGTAAATTGGGTATTCCTATCCTCTCGGAAGAAGAGTTCTTGAAAAAGATAGAATCGTGAAAGATTGTTTGCATTATGGGATTTTATTTGTATTTTTGTCGCGAAATAGATAGAACTACTTAAACTATGGCACAAAATAAGTTCAAGGGGTTGGGAATTGCTTTGATAACTCCTTTTAAATCGGATGGTGAAGTGGACTATGAGGCGTTGACCCGTCTGGTAGAATATCAGATACGGAATGGCGTGGATTTCCTGTGTATTATGGGAACGACGGCCGAAACACCTTGCCTCTCGGCTGACGAGAAGAAGATATTGAAAAAGATGCTTGTGGAGCGTGTAGCCGGCCGTGTTCCTTTGTTGATGGGATGCGGTGGAAATAACACGGCAGCAGTAGTTAAAGACCTGAAGGAAGGGGATTGGAGTGGCATCGACGGTATCTTGTCGGTTTGTCCTTATTATAACAAGCCTTCGCAGGAGGGGCTGTACCAGCATTTCAAAGCCATAGCGGAGGCTTCGCCCGTGCCGGTCGTGTTGTATAACGTACCGGGGCGCACGGGAGTCAATATGAGTGCGGAGACTACATTGCGCCTGGCTCGAGATTTCGAGAATATAGTGGCCATCAAGGAGGCCAGTGGGGACATCATGCAGATGGACGACATCATCAAGAACAAACCGGATAATTTCGATGTGATTTCCGGAGATGACGGCATCACATTCCCGTTGATTACTTTGGGGGCTGTAGGGGTGATATCCGTGATAGGTAATGCTCTGCCGGCTGAATTCAGCCGTATGGTCCGCATGACGCTGAACGGGGATTACGAGCATGCCCGTATCATTCATCATAAGTTTGCCGAATTGTTCAAATTGTTGTTTGTGGACGGCAATCCGGCTGGAGTGAAAGCCATGCTCCATGCCATGGGAATGATTGAAAACCAACTTCGTCTGCCTTTGGTGCCTACACGGTTGACCACGATGGAGAAAATCTCGTCTATTTTGAAAGAGTTGGATATCCGTTATTAAGCAGATACCAGACTGATTCGTATTCAGCCACCTGCCGGAAAGTTTATTCCGCCGGGTGGCTTTTTGTTATCTTCGTTTTCCGTTGGGGGATTGGCATCCTGAATAGTTAAATAATGTGTACTTTTGCGGATTTCTTAGCCGTCGTTCGTAAACCGTACAGAAAGCATTAGAAATAAGAACGGAAACCAATATTTATCATTTATGAAGAAACTATCTTTTTTTACGGTGGCTTTGCTTTTCAGCACCGGAGGTGGTGGGGTATACGCCCAAGGGACATTCGTCCATCCCGGACTTTTGCATAGCCAAAACGACATTGACCAAATCAAAGAACGTCTGGCGGCAAACGACACTGAGACGCTAAAAGCTTTCGAGGTGTTGAAGAACAGTTGGGTGGCCAACAAGGGCGTGAATGACATTTGGGGAGTGACGGAATATATCAAGCGCGGAATTGCCGGTGACGAAAACTACATGAACGCCTATCGTAATGCGGCCAAGGCTTACCAGTGTGCCTTGCTTTGGAAAATAACAGGCGAGACACAGTGGGCAGAACGGGCTGTCTATGTGTTGAACCAGTATGTAGCGATTACCAAAGGAATCGGTGGGAATACAAACCAGTCCTTGGTGCCCGGCTTTATCGGTTACCAATTTCTGAATGCGGCCGAGTTGATGCGTGATTACGAAAAGTGGGAGAAAGAGGATTTCGAACGCTTCAAGCAGTGGATGATCGACGTGTGGTTCACTACGGCACAAGACTTTCTGGAACGTAGGCACGATACCGTAGTGCGCGAAGGCAACTGGTATCACTACCACAGTAATTGGGGATTGGGAAATGCCCTTTTCTGTGTGTCGTTGGGCATCTTTGCTGATTTGCCGGACATTTATAATTATGGAATGTATTGGATAAAAGAAGGTCCGGGCAATGAATCGCTTTATGTGGGCGACAGTCATCCTGTAAAGCAAGACCAGGGCATGTGCGGTTACGGTTGGGGACTTATTCCTTGGTTTCACGAAGATGCACGTGGTCCGTTCGGATACTTGAATCAGATGCAAGAGAGCGGTCGCGACCAGGGACATGCCATGGCGGCGTTGGGCTTGTTGTCATACGCCCTTCAGTCGGCTTACAATCAGGGAGACAATGCCTTTTGTAACTTATATAACCCTTTGATTCCGGGTGAGGCGGGGCGGACCATGGTGGCCGGTGCGGCAGAATATGTGGCTATGTACAACAGTAATCAAGTAGACCCCGCCGATATTCCTTACACGCAGAATTGGTGGATGGGGGGACTGAACGGTACGGGGCGTGGACAATGGCGGCCGATATGGCAGTTGTTCATCAATCACTATCAGAACCGTATGGGAATGCCGATGGAGTACTGCACGCGGATGTCCAAGATTGTAGGGGTAGAGGCCGGAGGTGGTTCCTACGGAACGAATAGCGGCGGTTTCGACCATACGGGATTCGGGACGCTGATGCATTCGGACGAGACGGTGACGGAGGAGACGAAGCCCACCGTGCTTTCTCCGGAAATAGTACAAGACGGCGCTGTACGCCCATACGCCGAGATGAAAGAAGTGAAGAAGGGTACGCCGTTAACCTTGCGGGCTGTTTTACCTGACGGCGAAACCGATACGGGAAACTGGGAATGGGAAGACGGCATGAAAGGAGCGAGCCGCGACATCACGGCCGATGCTTCGGGTGTTTATCGTTTGTTTTACACCAATACGCAGGGGGTGAAGAGTGTGCAGATGTTTTGCATTTCCGTATATGGAGAGGGCATTCGTGCCACGTTGACTCCATGGGTGGAGTACGACGGGGTGCGCATGAACCAGACGAGCGAGTTCAGTGCCGTAAACGGAAGGGACGTGACCCTTGGGGCTGATTATGCCAATTGGAACTATGTGGTTTCCACCAGATGGTATGACAGTCAGGGCAAGCTGTTGGGATCCGGTGGGTCTTATACATTCCGGCAAGGGAATTCCGACCAGACATTCAAGGTCGTGCTGACCAACGAATCCGGCGTAGAGATAAGCCGGGAATTCACGATTAAGAATTCGGTGGTAATACCCACGTTAACGGTGGACGGGGAAGAGCAGGAAACTTTGCGGGCTATCGTCACACAAGGGCATGATGTGGTAATGAAAGGTAAGATAACTTCCGTCCGTTATCGGGACGGGGTCTATACTTGGAGTTCCGGCGAGCATACGGAATCCGTTTCTTTTGAGAACGTACAATCTTCCATCTACCGCCGTTTGGACTGGATAGACACTTCATCTTCCATAAAGACATACGAGGCTCATTTTGATTTTGAAGTCAAGGTGTATAAAGAAGGCCGTTCTTTGGACGACGGTTATTATCGTATGAAAGAACGTTCTACGGGGAAATACCTGAACAGCCGTACGATGAAGTTCGAGACATTGGAAGGAGAAGGGGATTCTACTGCTTTCATTTGGCATTACACTTGGCTAGACGACATGGAACGATATAAAATACAGAATCACAATGATTCGGCTTATCTGAACAACGAAGGGGCGCTGACCGACCGCGTTTACAGCAAAGCGCGTAGTAGCTTCTATTTATATACGTTAGTAGGAGGAGAAGATTTGGAATGCTTCGTGCGTACACCGGAGCGTTACGGTTCTTATTATTGGGAAACCGACGGCGAGACGTTGGTTTGCGACCAGACAGACAAGATGCCTTCCGACTTCCCGTTCGTATTGGAAAAGGTGGCTGGGGACGGAGGCGGAACAGACATTTCCGAGACTGTGGTGCGCGATGCGGCATTCACGGTAGACGTGACGCGTTCAGGGATTACGGTTACCTCCGGAAGTGCGGTCGGTATAACCGTTTACACGATGGCCGGTAGTCCGGTAATGCGTACCCGATTAGGAACCGGTACGCATACGATACACACCGCTCCGTTGGCTCCGGGCATTTACATCGTCCGCGTGACGGACGGAAAGACGGTAAGGAGTGTGAAATTCGTCCGATAGGACGGAATGGACACATCAAGAGCAGGTGAGCCCGCCCGGTATTGTCGGGCGGGCTTCTTCAATATCTGCATGCAAAGCTTTTTTCTTCTTTCGGAAAATAGTATATTTGCCGATAGGTTTTGTGAGGATGTGTGACATGAAAATAGACGTACGTTATTTTATTATAGGATTACTGTCCCTGGTTTCTTCTTGCGTCAATGAAAAGGAAGATGCCGGCATGCAGCCGGATGCGGTGGAAGTGGGAGACGTGTTGCCGGAATTTACCGTAGTGATGAATGACGGACGGGTGGTGGAGAGCGGAAGTTTGCAAGGGCAACCTTCGTTCATATTGTTCTTCAATACGGAGTGCGGGGATTGTCGCCGTGAATTTCCGCTCGTACAACAAATGTACGAAAGGTACGGAGCGGACGGCCGTATGGTTTTTATGGCCATCAGCCGGGATCAGGACGCGGTAGCTGTCGGAGAGTATTGGGCGGACAACGGACTTACGATACCTTTTTCCGCACAGACCGACCGCACGGTTTACCATTTGTTTGCTTATTCGTCCATACCCCGCATCTACGTCGTGGATGCGTCGCGGGTCGTCCGGGCGGTTTTTACGGACTCTCCTTTGGCAACGTCGGAGGACTTGACGTACGAGATAGAACGTGTATTGACGGAAATAAAAGATACGGAAAAGTAAGTTTGAGATTATGAAATGTTTAGTGATAGGCGCCGGAGGCGTGGGCGGCTCTTTGGCAGCTCTGTTGGCCTTGGCCGGGAATGAAGTAACGTGTGTGGCTCGCGGGGAGCACAAGGAAAAAATGTTGGCACATGGGTTGCGTTTCCATTCGGGAATCAAAGGAGAGCAGGTTGTCCCGTGTTATGTTTACGACGGGGCAGAGGAACGTCCGGGAGAGATAGGTGTGGCTACGACCGAAACTTATCGGGGGAAGGCCGAGCTGATATTGGTCTGCGTGAAAGGGTATTCCGTCGATTCCGTGGCGGATTGCATCATCCGTGCCTCGGATGGGCATACCGTGGTGCTGCCCATCCTGAATGTGTACGGTTCGGGGCCGCGAATTGCCCGTGCTTGTCCCGGTTCACGGGTCATCGACGGTTGCATTTATATCGTAGGATATATCCAGGCTCCGGGCGAGGTGACACAGAGCGGCCAGGTGTGCAAACTTGTGTTCGGGGCACGTCCCGGGGACGGTGTTTCTCCGGAAGAGCTCGAAACAGTCCGCCGCGTGTTGGCGGACGCGGGAGTGAAAGCGATTCTTTCGGATGACATAGACCGGGATACTTTTGCCAAATGGGGATTTATCAGCGCGATGGCCGGAACAGGGGCTTTCTTTGACGTACCGATGGGAGCCGTACAGAGAGAAGGTGAGGAACGGGAAGTGTTCATCGGCCTGACGAAAGAGAGCAAGGCGTTGGGAGAGAGCCTGGGCATCCGTTTCCGGGAAGACCCTGTGGCGGCTAACCTGCGAGTCATAGATGCCTTAGACCCACAGACGACTTCTTCTTTGCAGAAAGACTTGAAGAAAGGACGGGAGTCTGAAATACAAGGGCAGTTGTTCGACATGTTGGATGCCTGCCGGAAGCAGGGGATAGAGGCTCCGACATACGAACGGGTGGTAGCGAAATTCAGGAACTCCTGAACGAGGACAGCCCGAGCAGAAACTGAAATAGGAAACTCCTCCGGCTGACATCGCTTTGCGGTAGTCGGCCGGAGGAGTTTCCTATTACGGGATGGACCTTGCGGCAGAAGCCGCCGTTAGGTTCATGCTTTCTTTTTCAGGCGGTTCTTCCAGAGTGCCGTCATGTCCTCCAATGTCTTGCCTTTGGTTTCGGGCACGCTCTTCCAGACGAACAGGGCTGCAAGCAGGCAGATGATGCCATACAGGCTGTAAGCGAACATAGGGCTGAAATCGTACAAAGCCGGAAAGGTGGAAGACACCAAGTAGTTGAACACCCATTGGAACGCTACGGCGATGGCTACGGCTTTTCCACGGATGGTGTTGGGGAAGATCTCGGCAATGAGAACCCAACAAATCGGCCCCCATGACATCATGAAGAATGCAGCGTACACGATGACGGACAGAACCGGAACGATGCCTTTGATGCCCATCTGGTCGCAAAGGGCTACGGCAAAAGCACCGACAGCCATACCGATGGAACCGATGATGAGCAACGGTTTGCGTCCGAAACGGTCGACGGTGAAAATGGCTACCAGAGTGAAAAGGATGTTGACCACACCCATGATGACGGTCTGCATCATGCCGCCTCCTTCGGCACCGGCACTTTCAAATATGCGGGGGGCATAGTAAAGCACCGCATTGATGCCGATGGCTTGTTGGAAGACGGAGAGCAGAATGCCGATGACGATGACTGCCACGCCGTAAGTGAACAGCTTTTCAGTCTTTTCCTTGGACGTCTGTTTGATTTCTTCCAGTACCTTTCCGGCCACATTGCGGCCATTGATTTTCTCCAAAATGGCAAACGCACGGTCGTCTTCACCGCACATCACTAAATAGCGGGGAGTCTTGGGGACGCAGAACAGCAACAGGCCGAACAAGGCAGCCGGGAAAGCTTCGGATCCGAACATGTAACGCCAACCCTCGTACACGCTCCACATGTCGGATTCGGGGCTGACAGACATCACACCGCTTACGGTGTCTTTCAGGATGACAGGATTCTGATGGTCGCCCATAATCATATAGTTGACGAAATAGACTACGAGCATGCCGAAGATAATGGCAAACTGGTTGCACGACACCAGTGTGCCGCGGATGTGGGAAGGGGCAATCTCGGCGATATACATCGGACAGACAGCAGAAGCCAACCCGACACCGATTCCGCCCAACACACGATAGAGGTTGAAGGCAATCAGCAAGTCCCAGTTGGCCTTTCCGTATTCAAAGAAAAGAAACTCCGGATAGTAGGAACCCAATGCGGAGAGGAAAAACATGACGGAAGCCAGACGGAGGGAATCGCGCCGCCCCAGGCGGGAGGCCAGGTAACCGGATATGGCGCCGCCGATGACGCAACCGATCAATGCACTGGACGAGGTGATGCCGTGCATCACCTTGTCATACTGGAAATCCGTCGCGGTGAGGAAAAAGGCTTCAAGCCCCTTTTCGGCACCGGAAATCACTGCCGTGTCGTAGCCGAACAACAGTCCACCCAAGATGGCTACGGTGGTAATGGAGTACAAATACAGTCTGTCTCCTTCTTGTGTCAAGTTCATGATGATTCGTTTGATGTTAAATTAATAAATTTCATTATGCTCGTCCGGGTTGAACGACTTGCCCATGCCGTGCAGCTTGTTGTACAGCTTACGGTCGAATTTGTAGTACCGCGCGGCCCGGTGGGCTACGCCGGTCTGGAATTCCTCCAGAGGAAGCACATATTTCATTTGGGCAATCCGTTTGTGGAAATTGCGAACGTCGAATTTCCGGTCATATATCGTCTCATAAAGTCTGCGGAGCTCGGCTGCTGTGAATCTTTTAGGGAGAAGGTCGAACAAGGCTGCGGGTTGCGTCTGCACGTATTGCCGCACGAACCACAGTGCTTCACCGATAATCAGGTTGTGGTCGAAAGCCAAGGGGCAGAGCGCATCAATGTCCATCCAACAAGCTTCGTAGCGGTCGGACAAACGGGTAAGTTTCTTGTCGATTTTTACCATCGTCAGGTAGGTGATGGTGACGATGCGTTCCACTTTCTGGTTTAATTGGTGAAAGCGTTCCAACCATTTGATGTCCTTCGGGTTGTTGGTCCGGTTCTTGGAACCGAACGCCCTGAACTGTATGAGGTGAAGCTCATTCAGCCCTGTCAGTTCATAGAGGACCCGCTGTGCCGCCTCGTCCAAGTCTTCGTCATTGTAAATCAGACTGCCCGGCAATTTCATGTTATTATAGTAGCCGTTTTCTTCGTGGCCGGTTTGCTTTACGAGAAGCACTTTAAGATGTTCGCCGTCAAAACCTAATACGACACAGTCAACAGAGACGTGAGGATTGATCATTTCGTCGACGCGTAGGGGATTTTTCATCGTATTGTCGTATTTTGCATACAAAGATAGTATGGCGGGAGGGGAATGGGAGCTTCCTGTTTTATGTTATATAACATGTAATCAGGGCTGTTCGGGAATACTTTTCATATTAAGTATGATAAGGTGCGGGGTTTCGCCTTATTTTGGAGAAATATACGGGGTATGTCTGTCGTACGGTTTAATTCGGGAGTTTTTTTTCTTGTATACAGGAAATCAGTTTTTTATCGTTCGTCATTTTGCTTTTGGAACGTGGGGCAGAGTTTCCTCTGGTAGAAACACAACATGTATTTCCATCGGGAAGGGAATTACAATAAGCCTGTATTTTAAAAAAAGTTAAGACAAGGAGGCTTGGGGCTGTTTTCTTTGGTGGGCAGTAGACGGTGAGGGGAATAATAGGGTAGTGGAATACGTTTTATTTTACAACGAAGAATGGTTCCCTTTTCTGCGCCAAACGAAAAATCAATCTCAGCCGAATGATTTTTCGTTTGGCTGAGATTGATTTTTCATTCTCAGGAGATTTTTTCTCCAATCTCAAACCGTTGAAAACCAGTACTATGCGGAATACACTTCTTTTGTCTGAAATATTTACGTCCCGTATCCCTTGCGAAGTGTATGTCCGGCTGTGTACTTGTTTCCTTTAAGGGCGAAAACGAAAGCAGGCAGAAAGGTCTTGCTGCCCCCTCTGCCTGCCATATCCTTTCTTACGGAGTTTTTTGATGGATGTTCCGTAGATTATTGTTTGCCTCCGGCTTTCCAGAAGTTTTCTTCTTTCTCGATTTTTGCTTTCTGGGCCTTATATTCGGCATTGGCCTTCTCGTACTCTGCATTCTTGCGCTGTACTTCCTGAATCTTCTCTTTCAGACGGTTGGCCGATCCGGAGATGCTGACGTCTTCCTGGGCTGCTTTCGTACAATAGGAGATAGCCTCTGAGAAGTTTTTGGATGAGGCCAGAATCTGTGCGCGTACCAAATGAGCCTTTCCGGCAATTTTGGCATTGTATTGCACGGCTTTGTCCAAATATGAAAATGCCTTGGCTGAGTCTCCCGTTTTAGACACGGCATTGGCAATCTTCAATGCAATGGCCGCTTTGGTCTGGTCGGTAGGGCATAATTCAAGGGCTTTATCATAATATTGCACTGATTCGGCCACTTTTCCGTCCTTGTAATACTTTTGTGCCGTACCGATGGCCGATTCGTAGCTCGGCTCAATATTATAGGCATATTCGGCTGCCTTGAAATAAATGTCGGTGTCATCGCAGTTGTTGGCCGAAAGCAAGGTAAGCGCAGACTTCAGATAAGCCAGATTCGTTTTGTTCTCTTCGATTTTCGGACCGAAGATGGCAATGAGCTGTTCGCGGTCGGCTGCTTTGGATTGGGCGAACAAGGTTTCGATGCGGTTCAGCGTCGGGTCGTACTGTGCCACAATCTTTTTGGCTGCCACGGAATCTGTCGCTTCGTTGGCCAAGCTCAACATGCCTTGGCAGGCCTCGCGACTTTCCATATAATCTTTCAGGAATTGTTCGCGGAAAGCGGTGGAGTCGGCCATGTATCTTTGATATGAGATTTCAAAGAATTTATCCAATACGAAACCGGGAACCTCTTTTGCGCCATCCTTATTAATAAGGTCTATGCCCTCGCGGAACATGGTGTAGGCTTTGTCCAACGAATAACCGTCGGCCACGCCCGCGCCATAATAAGCATAGTCGAAAGCCTTACGGGCCAGAATGTCGCCTTTAGTGGCGCGCTTGTCCGGTTTGGTAAAGGAGTTCAGTGCGTCAAGGTTCTTCAGGCGCGTATCGTACATGTCCATCAGTTCTTGGAAGTAAGCCTTTTTCTTGGTCAAATCCGGTTCTTTGACTAATACGTTGGCCAAAATCATGGCGCCATAGGCATACGTGCTGACTTCCGCGCAAGGGGCTTTGGTGAGCACGGCTTTCCATGGTTCGTATGCACCGGCATAATCTTGAGCTTTGTAGCTGTCCTTGTAGGCTACGATATTTCCTAAGGTCGTGATACTGTCTTGCCCGTGACCGATACGGTCGTATACTCTTGTCCCCTCGTATTGGGCCAGTGCAGGTGTGCAAACGGCAGCCATTCCCAGGACGGTAGCAATTTTTGTAAATTTCATTTTTTATCCTTTCTTTAGTTGATTCAACAAATTCCGTTCTTTTGATTCGGGTAAAATAATCCTGCGCAAAAATACAAAAAAATGTGCCATGGAAAACGCTTTGAAAGAAAAAAAACAATGATTGAAAATGGATTTTCTGATTAATTACGGGTTTTCGGGAAGAATACTTGTCGGGAAGGTACATAAAAACACGTATGAAGGAGGTTGTTTGAATTCTTTTTTGCATTTTTGCATATAAAAATACGACTATGTTGAATTTGGATGACTTTTACAGGGCAAGATACGTCTTAGGTAATGTGGTGCGTCGGACGGATTTGATCTATGCGCCCAAAATCAATCAGGAAAGTGAGATTTACCTGAAGCCTGAGAATTTGCAGGTGACCGGCTCTTTCAAGCTAAGGGGAGCTTGTTATAAGATATCTCAGTTGGGCGATGAGGAGAAGGCTAAGGGCGTGATTGCCTGCTCGGCCGGGAATCATGCCCAGGGGGTGGCACTCGGGGCTGCCAAATATGGCATTAAATCTCTGATATGCTTGCCAGAGGGGGCACCAATCAGTAAGGTGGAAGCTACACGTCGGTTGGGGGCTGACATTTGTTTGGTACCCGGCGTGTACGATGACGCCTACCGCAAGGCTTTGGAACTGCGTGATGAATTCGGGTACACCTTCATACATCCTTTCGACGACGAGAAGGTGATAGCCGGACAAGGAACGATTGGTTTGGAGCTGATTGAACAGTTGCCGGACGTGGATACAGTGATTGTGCCGATAGGAGGCGGAGGATTGGCCAGTGGAATCGCCTTTGCCATCAAGACTTTGAACCCGAAGATAAAGGTGTATGGCGTACAGGCCTGTGGGGCACCAGGCATGTTGCGGAGCCTCGAACACCAGAAAATAGAATGCTTGGACGCAGTGTCTACGATTGCAGACGGGATAGCGGTGAAAGAGCCGGGGGAACTTACTTACCGGACATGCAAACAGTATCTCGACGGGGTCGTGACGGTGACGGAAGATGAGATATGTGCCGCGATTCTGGCATTGATAGAACAGCATAAACTGATTGCGGAAGGAGCCGGAGCCGTCAGTGTGGCTGCCGCCATGTTCAACAAGGTGCCCGTAAAAGGGCGCAAGACCGTTTGTGTCGTGAGCGGCGGCAATATCGACGTGACGATATTGAGCCGCGTGATTAACCGCGGGCTTTCCAAAAGCGGGCGGATATACACCTTTTGCGTGGAACTGGACGATAAGCCGGGGCAGTTGTTCGTGGTCAGCCAGATTGCCGCGTCGGTGGGAGCGAATATCATAAGCGTGTATCACGAGCGGAATGATGACACGTCTAACGTCACGGCCTGTTGGTTGCGGGTCCAGGTGGAAACCCGCAATGCGGAACATGTACAGGAACTCCACCTTGCATTGAAAAATGCAGGTTTAAAACTAATATAAATAAAAAAGGATTTTATGAAAGCTTTACACACGAAATCGGCACCAGCTGCCATCGGCCCTTACAGTCAGGCCATTGAAGTGAATGGATTTGTTTTTGCTTCCGGCCAGATACCTATTGATCCGGCTACCGGGGAATTTGTCGAAGGCGGTATCAAAGAACAAACCCGTCAGGCATTGACAAATGCCGCCCATATCATGGCGGAAGCCGGCATCGACTTGTCGCACGTGGTCAAGACTACGGTCTTTTTGGCAGATATGGCAGATTTTGCCGCTATGAACGAGGTATATTCCACATTCTTTAAGGAACCTTTTCCCGCACGTTCGGCAGTTGCCGTGAAGGCATTGCCTAAAGGTGCGTTGGTGGAAGTGGAATGCGTGGGCGCCAAATAAGCCTGACTGCTCATTACAACCGGGAAACTTTCTAATAGTGGTCATAATGTGTGACCTCGGGAGTTTCCCGGCTTGTATTTTCTTCGAAGCGGCTGCACAGCCGTTTGGCTTCGGCCACGTAGCGTTCGCCGGTCCAGTTGCATTCACAGATAACGGGGTTTTTCATCCATTGCATGTATTTGCCGTGCTTACAGTCGTAGCACTTTACCATTTTGTCTTTATTGCCAGCCATAATATTTCTTTTATGATATGCGATGGAACTTCTCGGGAATCTTCTTGCGGCTACTTTGTAGTATTAAGGAGTCCGGTGTCAGTTTTAAAATATCCAACGTGTCGTTTCTCGTTGCTGTTCCGTGTACGCCTTTGCTTTCCTGTAACAGAATTAATTTGCAGTTGTACAGGCTCCATTGGTTGTAGTGGTATGTGCCGGCAGATAAAGACCGGGCTTTACCGTTCATTTCCAATTGGAATCCGTGTTGTTTGTCAGTGTCCGATTGCCAGTTTCTTTGTGTGAGCTGGTTGATGTTCAAGGCCACGTTTACACTTTGGTTGTCATCGCACGTCGTAATGGCATATTGGTCTGTGTAGTTCGCTATTTCGCCCAATATACGTCCCGGTTCCCCCGTTTTTTCGTTGGTCTTGTTTAACGCCAATGTGTCGCCGTCGTGGGTAATAAGCTCAAGGCTGCTCATCCCCGTGCCTTCTCCCAAATGACCGTAGAAAGCCGTGTCGGGCGGATAAACCGTCACAGAATCATTCTCCTCCATATAGTCTTTGCTTTGTTGCCCACCGGTACATCCCGTCAAGAGGCTTGTTGCGGCCGCCATTGAAAGCAAGGGGTATATCAGACCTTTTCTCATGTGTTTTATGCTTATTTGTGAATACTGACTTACAAATATACTAATTATTCAAAAAAGACCGGTCTTATTCTTGTTTTATTTATCGTATTCAACATTTCTTCGCTATTTTTGCGTGCGTTGGCATGATGTTTGAAGTATTACTTTATAAAACCATTTAATAAATATAATATGTATTGGATTCTTTTTATCGGTATTGCCTTGGCCAGTTGGTTGGTACAGGCTAATTTGAAGAACAAGTTCGAAAAGTATTCGAAAATTCCTATCGACGGAGGATTGACCGGACGTGACATCGCAGTGAAGATGTTGCATGACAACGGGATATATGACGTGGAAGTGGCAAGTACGTCGGGCTCGCTGACCGACCACTACAATCCGGCTAACAAAACGGTCAATTTGAGTGAAGATGTATATGGCACGTGCAGTGTGGCAGCGGCAGCTGTGGCGGCACATGAATGCGGCCACGCCGTGCAGCACGCCCATGCTTATGCCCCGTTGAAGATGAGGAGTAGTCTGGTGCCGGTCATTTCTTTTGCTTCCAATTGGATGATGTGGGTATTGCTCATCGGGATGTTTACGCTGAATGTGTTCCCTCAAATCATGTTGTTCGGAATCATTTTGTTTGCTGCCACGACCTTGTTCAGCTTTATAACCTTGCCGGTAGAAATCGATGCAAGCCGTCGTGCCGTCAAATGGTTGAGTGAGGCCGGCGTGACGAATAACCGGAATTATGGGGCTGCCGTATCGGCTCTTCGTTCTGCCGCGTATACTTATGTCGTAGCGGCTTTAGGTTCTTTGGCCACCTTATTATATTATGTCATGATCTTCCTCGGTCGTCGGGACTAAAAAGCCGGGGGTATGTTTTTAACAGTAGTATTACTTTTAGTCGGCATCGCGCTTGTATTGCTCGGTGCCGACAAGTTGACAGACGGGGCGACCGGTTTGGCTCGGCGGTTCAACGTGACCGAAATGGTGATAGGCTTGACGGTAGTGGCCTTTGGGACGTCGTTGCCGGAGTTTGTGACCAGTTTTATGTCGGCATTGAAAGGAAGCAGTGAGATTTCTATCGGTAATATAGTGGGAAGCAATACGTTTAATGTGTTAATGATTGTGGGGTGTTCGGCTTTAGCCAGTCCCATTATCATCAGCAAGTCTACTATTCACAAAGATATTCCCTTTGCTATTTTGGCTACGTCTTCCCTCATCGTCGTATCATTGGATGTGGTGTTGGACGGCGGACAATTTGAGAACCTGATTTCGCGTACCGACGGATTGATGCTGTTGGGGTTCTTTGCCGTATTCATGTTCTATACGTTTTCCATCGCCCGTAACAAAGACGGTGCGGGCGAGCAGCCGCAGGCCTTGCAAATAGCTCCGATGTCTTACGGTCGTATATTCCTTTATGTCATATTGGGATTGGCCGGTCTTGTGTTCGGGGGAAACTTATTTGTGGATGCGGCTACAGAGATTGCGCTCAGTATGGGAGTAAGCGAAACGGTAGTGGGCTTGACTTTGGTGGCCGCCGGGACGTCGCTTCCGGAACTTGCCACTTCTATTGTGGCAGCCAAGAAGGGAAGTTCTGCCATTGCAATAGGGAATGTGGTAGGAAGCAATATCTTCAATATTTTCTTTGTGATGGGCTTTTGTGCGACCGTATCCCCGATGCCCGTGGGGAGTATTTCATATTTCGATTTAGGGCTTATGCTTTTAAGTATCCTGATTCTCTGGTGTTTCTCTTATACAAAACGGACGATTGAGCGTTGGGAAGGTGGAGTCATGGTGGCAGTTTATTTGGTTTATTTGGCTTATCTGATTCATCAGACATAGAGGAAAGAGAAAACTTTTTGAGTTTTATTGGAAAAAAGTGCTCCAAAGGCTTGCAAGTTTAAATAAAAGGAGCTACCTTTGCATCGCAATTCAGGAAAACACCTGCTGAAAGGCAGGGGCAATCCAAGGAAGCAAGGAAGTTTGGGTGAGTGGCTGAAACCACCAGTTTGCTAAACTGACGTGCGGGTTACCGTACCGGGGGTTCGAATCCCCCAGCTTCCGCTCCAAGGCGTCTTCGTCTAGCGGCTAGGACACATGCCTCTCACGCATGCAACACGGGTTCGATTCCCGTAGACGCTACAAATTGTAAATCAAGCGGTTATCTATAAGGATAGCCGCTTTTTTTGTGTTATTTTTGGTGGGTATATTGGCCAAAAAAACGGCGTAAAACAGCATAAAATGGCACGAAACGGCACGTGTTTTTGCACATTCTTTGCACATCCTTTGCACATCCTTTGCACAAAAGTGGCTATATTTGCACGAGAAAACCAATCAGTTAGCCTCTATTCGGAGGCATTAAGAAACAAATATATGAATAATATATCGTTCTATTTGGATAAAAGAAGGAAAAAAAATGATGGAGTATACCCTATACGCGTATACCTTTGCCATCGTAAAGCCATATTCGTTTCCACGGGGCTTTCGGCACACGAGGACGAATGGGAAGGGAGCTATATTTCCGCGAAAGCAAGGAATGCAAGGGCGCGTAACTCAATGTTGCGGAATATACTTGATAGGGTGGAGACATTGGTCCTTTCTCTTTCAAAGGACAAGAAACTTCCTTTTATGACTGACAAGGAGCTTTCCGCCGCCATAAGGGAAGAAATATCAGGCGAACCCGCCAAAAAAGAAACGTTCGTGGATTTCATTGGCAGGTATGCGGAAAAGCAAAAAAAGGAGAATACAAAGTCTGTTTACCTTTCTACCAAAGAGAAAGTATCCCAGTATGACGGGAACGCCACATTTCAAACCATTGATTTGAATTGGTTGGAAGGTTTTGATTCATGGATGGAGGGAAACGGCCTGTCCGTAAATTCGAGGTCAATACACTTCCGGAACATACGTACGGTATTTAACGAGGCAATAGACAACGGGGAGACATCATTCTATCCGTTCCGGAAATTCAAGATAAGGAAGGAAGAGACCCGGAAACGTTCCCTTTCGGTGGATGACCTCAGGCTCCTTCGGAGCTACCAGGGGGAAGATTTCATAAAGGAGTACCAAGACATGTTCATGCTCATGTTTTATCTTATTGGGGTAAATAGCATAGACTTATATCAGGCGGTTCCGGACAGCATAGTGGACGGGAGGTTTGAGTATAAGCGTTCAAAGACCGGGAGGCTGTTTTCTATCAAGGTGGAGCCGGAAGCCATGGAAATCATCGAACGTTATAAAGGGAAGGAGCACCTGTTGTATGTGGAGGACCTTAAAGATTACCGTACTTATACCTATGCCATGTGCCGTGGGCTGAAGAAGCTTGGGGAGGTTGAGGTAAAAGGAAGGGGAGGGAAGAAAGAAAGGAAGCCACTATTCCCGGACATCTCTACGTATTGGGCGCGCCATACATGGGCCACGATCGCCGCGTCATTGGACATCCCCAAGGAAACTATTTCGGCTGCGCTTGGCCATGAGATAGGGAGCAGGGTTACATCCATTTATATAGATTTCGACCAAAAGAAAGTGGACGAGGCCAACCGTAAAGTTATGGATTATGTCCTGTATGGAAACAAATAACGAAAAACATCTTTATTTATGTTGCAAGACAATGGATAATAAACTATATTTGCATTATGTGGAAAGAGAAATTAGGCAATTATTTGATTGATGTTTCCAAGTACTTTCTTACTGGTGTGTTTGTTGCATCGTTGGTTAAAGACTTGGAGGAAATAAGATGGCTTGTTTATGTGCTTAGTGGAAGTGTGGCAGCCGTTTTATTGTTATTAGGTTTAATTCTAACGAATAAAAGGGAGGATAAATGATGGGAAGTTTAATTATTCTTGGAATGGTAGGAATACCATGTTTGGCGGCTCTCCTTTGGTTCTTGACCCCACCGGGTAAACGGTGGCTAAAGGAAAATCACATGATTTGACAGATTATTTTATATGTGATCGTAGTCGCCAGGGAAGCCGTTAAAGCTTCCCTTTTCTTGTGGTCAGAATTTTGCCCGTTTCATCCTTGTAATCGTCCTTTTGAGTTCATTGGCAAGTTTCTCCGCCTTTTCTATCTCCCCTGACATCTCATTTTCAGGAACCCATGCGCTTTCCAACATGTCCCCGTCCCCGGTGCAAAGCCATGTGATGTTCAGTTCTGGGTATTTTGAATGAATCCTCGATATGATGTCAGTCCCCATGGTTCCCGGCCTGCCTTTAGCGGCCGTGTTGGCGACATACTTGTTCGATAGCCCGCATGCCTTCTCAAACTGGCTGTCCCCGGTTATTATTTTATTCTGTTTCAGGTAAAGGATGAATTTCCTTAACCTGTCAATAGCCCTTTCTTGCTTTGTTATCATATTCTATTTAGTATTTGAGGTTTCTATTATCCCTTTAATTTATTTGAGCATCTTTGTTGTCTCTCCAATACCTTTAATGATTGCAGATTTACTGACATCATCTTTTACAGGAGATTGTAGGATAACCTTATCGGAATCTATTAGTATTTCTGTTTCTACTCTTTGATTCTTTTCTAAATTTCCACCCTTTTTTCTAACAACATAAATGAGCAATAAAAATACCGTTAAAAACGAAAAGAAATAAGTAGCTTGTTCGGCTTTCTTAAAAATAGTACGTTGTTCCGCTCTAAGAAAATCAAGTTTTTCTTGTTTATACAATTGCCTTAGCATTTGATTACAATGATCTATTTTTTCATGCAATTTATATATAGCACATATTATCCCTAAAAAATTTGTAATTAGAACAAATATAAAAATAAAATTAACATCATTGTATTTATTTACAGCATAAGTACAACACACAGCAAATATCGCAGATAAAACTGTTAAAATCACACTAAATATCTTGTTCTTTGCTTCCATTTTCTCATTTAAAAGCTCCTCTTTTGCCTTTAAATAAACTGATTTATCTATTTTATTTTGTTTCTTATTACTATCTTCCATACAATCATTTATTTCATATCTGAATAGCCTTTTTTACTATGACATAAAATCAAATTATTATAGTTGTGACCCAACTATCAGCAATTTATTTATTGTTGCTATCTCTTTTAAGACCTCACCACTCTCTTTGGTGGCATCGCTTATCGTTTTTAGGATTGCTTGGTGTCTTTCATACAGGCTTTCCAGCTTATCAAGCAACCGTACTTTATCATCATGCGATAATCCGTTCCTTACTTCTTCGTTATTTGCGATAATATCGCTCAACTTGTTTTCTTCGCCAGTAATAAGGAAGTCCCTACTAACCCCATACAGCTCACATATCTTCTCTACAAGCGGTAACGGATTACGCTTGCCGCTTGTAATTTCCGAAATGACTGATTGAGTGAACCCAGTCATCTTTGATAATTCGAGTTGCGTTACCTTCTTACTCTTTAAAAAGGATTTGATACGCATGCCAACTTCATTTCTGTCCATATATGATAAATATTTGTTAAATATCTCATTGTGTTATCGAGTTTTGCGATATTTGCCATATATTTGCATCGTGAAACAAACAAATACGGCACGGGAAGCGGATTAAATTCGCTCCTTATCGCAACTGGACATTGCAAATATAGCGAAAATTCGCAAACCGTGCCTATTGTTTAAGCCAATAAATCAAATAAATATATGAATTCATCATTACTTACTGATGGCTATAAACTTGACCATCGCAGGCAATATCCAGAAGGGACGGAATACGTTTACAGCAACTGGACACCAAGAAGCAACCACTATCTTCCGGAAGCAAAGGGGGCTGTGGTTTTTGGAATACAATACATGTTGCAGCGTATTTTCATGGATGATTTCAACAAGAACTTTTTCCAGTTACCAAGGGAAGAAGCCGTGAACACCTTCAAACATCGTATTGATACATTTCTTGGGAAAGAAAACCAAGTCGGTACAAGACATATCGCAGCATTACATGACCTCGGTTATCTTCCTGTAAGGGTGAAAGCTCTACCAGAAGGGGAAATCTGTCCCATTGGTTGCCCTATGCTGACTATCGTCAATACCCACCCCGACTTCTTTTGGGTAACTAACTTCCTCGAAACTGTGATGAGTTGCGAACTGTGGCTTCCGATGACCAGTGCCACAATTGCCCATTTGTATAAGAAGGAACTGAAGCGGCATGCGGATAAAACAGGATTCAAGGATGTGGATTTCCTTTGCCATGACTTTTCCATGCGCGGCATGGGAGGAATAGAAGCCTCCATATTAAGCGGTATGGGACATTTGGTAAGCTTTTGCGGTAGCGAAACCATTCCGGCCATAAACGCAATAGAAAAGTACTATGGAGTCGATGCCGAATCTTATCTTATTGCCGCAACAATTCCGGCCACGGAACATAGTGTGATGTGTGCAGGAGGGTTTGATGATGAATACCAGACTTTCAAACGGCTCATAACGAAAGTTTATCCTTCCGGCTTTGTGTCGGTAGTGTCCGATACATGGGATTTTTGGAAAGTGATAACAGAATACTTGCCCAAGCTTAAGGGGATTATCCTTGGCCGGGATGGCCGTTTGGTTATACGCCCCGATAGTGGGGATCCCGTGAAAATCATTGCAGGATATACGGCAGAAGAGATTAGAGATTATTATGCCGATTTTGGCACAGAGCCTATCGGACGCATCCTTCCTGAACATGAGATAAAAGGTGCATATGAATGTCTTTTGGATTTGTTCGGCTACACCTTGACGGAAAAAGGATATAAGATGCTCGATGCCCATATAGGAATGATTTATGGTGACAGTATCACGATGGAACGCCAAAAGGAGATTTATCGCCGTTTGGAAGCAAAAGGGATTTGTGCAAGCAACCTTGTGCTTGGCATTGGAAGCTATACTTACCAATATAAAACCCGTGATTGCCTGGGATTCGCCATGAAAGCCACATGGTGCCAGATAAATGGAGTGGAAAAAGAAATTTTCAAGCATCCTAAAACCGACGATGGGACGAAGAACTCTCTTAAGGGGCTTGTTGTGGTGGAAAAAGACGAGGATGGGAAATATGTCGCACACGATTGTGTGGACCCGGAGAAAGAAAAGAAAGGATGCCTTGAAACCGTATTTGAAAACGGGGAAATGAAAAAAACTTTCACTTTTGAAGATATACGCAACAACCTCAAAAAATACGAATAACATGCAATACATAGACTTATGCCATAAAGAAAAAGGAAATGTAAATTATGAGATAATACATTTTCCTGACGGACAAGCCCATATAAAACTTATGGATGAACTCAACCATAAAGATGAAGTGCAGGTTGATGTCAGAATCACAAACGCGGAATGGCTGTTCCTTCTTATCCAACTTCTCGACATTTGCAACCGTCACGGGATTTCTCCTGTCGTAAATATTTGGTATCTGATGGGCGCACGCATGGATAGGGTCATGAGTTTCAACGAACCTTTCACGTTACGATTAATACAGAATATGCTGAACGGATACAGTGCGTATTTCAAAGTGTTTGAAGCGCATAATCCGCACGAGACTCTTAAATACCCTAATTGGGATGAGATTCATCCTTTGTTTGAATACAAAAAGCATGATGTCTTATGTTTCCCGGATGAAGGGGCTTCGTCACGTTATGCACACCTTAAACCTTACATTTTTTGCAGGAAAAAGCGTAATACGGAAACAGGGGAATTGTATGGATTTGAATTGGTATTGAACAATACTGACATAAACGGGAAGGACGTATTGGTTAAGGATGACCTTTGTGATGGAGGAAGGACGTTCTGTGGAATAGCACCGCTTATTCGGGAACATAATCCTAAAAGCATATCACTGTCCGTTCGACACGCTATCCAAAAGGAAGGTATATTAAAAGTAGCTGCATTGTACGACAAAGTGTATATCACCAATTCATACAAAGACTGGCAAGATGAGGTATTACCTGGAAATGTTGTTGTTGAATTATTGTAAATAGCATAAAACAAGAGACACTATATGAAAGTTACAGTAGAAGACATTCTGAAAATCAGACCGGGACGGACGAAGACTTTTATTTTGGAAAGCCCCAACGAGTGCCATAGTGCAAAGTCTTTGGTCTGTTATGTGAAGAAAGTGCGGAAGCCTGCCGACGTGTCGGATTACACCACCGCGACGGATTGGGATTCAAATTCCGTTTCCATCACGGCAATAGGGAAATAGAAGAATAAGGATATGGAAAAAGAAGTAGAAAAAAAGCCGATTGGGCCTACATTGAAGAGAATGCAAGTGGGGGACAAGGAAGCGTTCCCGATTTGGAGGGCTTTATCTGTACGTTCAACTATCGGCCAAATACAGACCGTCACTGCCATGCGGTTTTCAACCCGTTCGGAATATCCTGATTTTATTGTGACGCGTGAACAGTAAGGCTATGTCAAAGAAACGTTATTACATGAACGGGGACGGTTTCCGGTTGAATCGGGTGGGGAACTAAAAAAGAGTTCTTTGACTTGTTGTTGGTGCAAAAGTAAATGAGACATAAAAGTAGCGGCTTTCGCCACTCCCCGGGTTTTTAACCTCTGCGAATCCGAACGGTAGTGCGTACGGAAGTTCTCACAGTGGTTCTAACCCTAACGGTAACTTTTGCCATGGCGTGAATTATTTAAGTTAATACTTGGATAATCTCAGCCTTATCCTTTAGGTGAATGCCATTAAGGTAAGATGGTTTTCAGGATAACAGGCAAAAGTTACTTTTAATCTTATTCGGCTTTGATGGTGATGGGCTTCCCACAGTGGGGGCAGCTGATTGAGGCGTTCTTTTCTATCGGTTGACCGAATAGTTCAGAAACAGGACATCCTATGGCATCGGCTATCCGGAGCAATATTTCTGTAGATGGATTCCCGTTGATATGGGTGCTTAATGTGAATCTACTGATTCCCATTTTGTCTGATACTTCATTTACGGACATCCCATGAGCCTTTATGGCTTCCTTTATTTTCAGCCTTTCAATCATGTCTTACGGAGTTTAGGATACAAAGTTAGCTTGATAATCAATATGTGGTATTATCGTATCAATAAATAAAGTTAAATTAAGTTTTGTATACCACAAAATACTTTTAAATGTGGTATTAACGTATTACATTTGCACTAACAAACAAAACCCACAGAACAGCGCGAAGCTGCCAATCGGATTGGCCTTTGGGAGCACAAAATTCAGTTCTTTGACATATTGCGGACATCAGTCATGCCGGAATGTTGGCGAGCGGAAACGCCACGACACCAACCAAGCGGAAGACTGAAAGAGTAAGCGGACAGCGGGATTTCACCTTATCCCATCAAGTATATCGCATTGGGGCGCGAGCACGCTACCGCTGAAACTCATGATACATATAATCCACCGCAAAAGGCGTGATGCCGCCAATCGGATTGGCGCGGTGGTTCAAAAACATAAATATATTGATTATGGTAGTAATAATAGAGAAAACAAAAAACGGGATTCATGTGGAAGCAGACATTAATTCGGTAGAAGAAGTTGAAAATATAGCAAAAAAGTTGGCAGGATTGCTTCACAAATCAACATCAGAGAAGCAACTATTAAATTGTGGAATAGATGTAAATAGAAAAGATTCATTTATATATTGTGCTTTAAAAGGAAAATACATAACAACTGATGATTTAAAAGCAATGTTTCCGTAACAAGTACGAGGTGTTGCAGAAACAATTTGGTTAAACATTCCTCCAAGGAGGTTTAATATATGCACCCATGATAGCTCTTACCTATTGTGGGTGTTTTGTTTTTATTTTTTATTATGCGAGAAGAATTTAGTAAAATCATTCCCGGTTACTTAACGCATGACGAGCTGTTACTTGTCATTGATTGCTTGATATATGAAGGTGTTGATAAGGAATTAGTTAAACGTGCCTTTTCAAGATTTCATAGGATAGATGACGTAATACAGGCAAAAGTTCGTCAGTCAATTGAGGCTTATGCTCGTCGGGTAGAGAGGAAACATAATGATCTTTATACGAAAGAAGGCTATCTATCCGAAGAACACCGCAAAGAACAATTAGCCTTTTTAAATGGGCGATCGCCGAAAGATAATCCCGGCGTACTTCCAATATCAAAGTAAGTTTTAAGTGTGACGATTTTTCTTTTACTCCATTGGAAGTGCGCCTTTCATACCAATCCCATCCGGTAAAATTCCGGTATGCGTAAACGCTAAATACCTATTGTTTGGTTGATGGGAACCTAAACTTAAAAATCAAAATTATGGCACAAAGAAGAATTATGAAAGTCGAGCCGGTACAAAAGAAATGGCTCTCAATGCGGGAAGCAATGGCTTATCTTGGATGTAGTGAAAGATTCCTTCGTGAATTGAAAAACAATGCAGAAGTTAAATTTGCCAAGAGGGGACGGATGATATGGTATGAGCTACAGAGTTTGGACCGATTTTTCGAGCGTAACCGTGTGATATGAATTTTGTATGATGAAAAAGCTTTTTTACATGCTGTCAACTTTGGCCGTCGTATATGCTTTCATGCGTGCCGGACACGCCGACATGGTATCACAGGTAATATACACCATGCCGGAAGATATTTACGAAGACATCGTGGACAGCCTTCGTATGCAGGGGCACGAACCTACGGACGATAGGATAGCGGATTTTTATATTGAAAACTATTAAGAAAGATATGAAAGAAATAAAACTACAATCCATCTCGATACTCAACTTTAAGGGTATCAGGAACCTGGAAATCACATTCAACACAGAAGGAATGACAACCATTTCCGGACGGAATGCCACAGGAAAATCAACTGTACGTGATGCCTTTTTATGGTTGATGTTCGACAAAAACGCCTCCGGTGATAAAGAGTTCGGAATCAAGACGAATGATGAAAACGGGAATCCTATTCCACAAATCCCACATGAGGTATCTGCCGTGGTCATTATGTGTGAGGAAGGGAGCGAAGAAGGGAGAGTGACATCTGTGAAACTTCGCAAATGCCTTGTGGAAAAATGGGTAAAGAAATCCGGCGAAGTGGAAAAAAGGTATTCAGGGAACACTACGGAATATTATGTCAATGATGTCCCCAAAAAGGCAAGCGAATATAATGCTTACATCAAGGAACTTTGTGAGGAAACAGTTTTCCGTACGATAACAAATCCTTCCTACATCCCTGAGATGAACCGCGACAAACTTCGTGCATTCCTGTTTTCAATGGCTGGTGAGCTTTCAGATACAGACATATCATCAGGGGATAGAGAACTTGAGAAACTTATGGACTTGATTTCCGGAAAATCCATTGACGGATTAAAAGAACAAATTCGTAATGAGAAATCCCGTATAAAAAAGGAAATGGATGATATACCCTCACGTATAGAGGAATGCAACCGTATGATGCCTGAAAAGAAAGATTGGGATTCAATACGGAGCGAAATAAATTCACACAAGGAAAAAGTCGCTGATATAGAATCCCAGATAGAAGACATATCAAAGGCCATGAATGCTGAAAACGAACGTCGCATGAGGTTGTCATCCGAACTTTCAGGGAAAAAGATGGAATATTCCCGCCTTTCTGATGAAATCACGCAAAAGGGCATGAAGGAATATTATGATAAATTGAACAAGAAACGCGAACTTCATTCTTCCGTGGATCAGATAGAATCCGAAATCCAAGGATTCAATTCCCTGATTCAGAATTTGGAACGGGAAAAGGAAAGTTTGGAGGGTTATATCCATTCCAAGAATGAAGAATTGTCCGCACTTCGCAAGGAATGGAATGAAATCAATGCCCGAAACATACGATTTAACGATGAGGATTTTGTTTGCCCAACCTGTAAAAGGTTGCTTGACGCTGAGGATATAGAAGAAAGGAAATCCGAAATGATTTCTAATTTCAATAAGAAAAAGTCTGCGGAACTTTCGGCCAACCAGAAAAAAGGAATGGAGATAAAATCTGTCATAGAGGAGTCGGAAAAGAGAATCTCATTGCTGTCCACACAAATAAAAAATATAAAAGAAAAGGTCGGAGATTATGAGGATAAGAAGAACGGGATAATTGGAAATCCCCTTTACTCCGCGCCTGTTGACCAACCAGACGTATCCTCATTATTAGCCGGAAGTTTGGAATTGGCCTCAAAACAAACCGAAATAGACAACTTGAAATACCAGTTGGAACAACCAGTTTCTATCCCCCAAACGGACGAGTTAAAGCAGGAAAGAAAGGAACTGCAATCCTTTATATCCACGCTTGAATACCAATTAAGTCGGCGTGAACAAATAAAAATATTGGAAACACGTATATCTGAACTCAACAATAGACTTCGCGACTTGTCCCAACTCTTAGCAGAAAAAGAACAAATAGAAAGTTGGATAGACAAGTTTAACAAACGCAAGGTTGAGTTGAGCGAAGAACGTATCAATTCCATGTTTTCCATGGTGAAATGGAAAATGTACAACCGCCTGATAAATGGAGGAGAGGAACCTACCTGCATCCCCATGATAGGCAATGCGGAGTACCGTGATGCGAATGCAGCCGGAAAGTTAAATGGAGGGTTGGACATTATCAATGCCGTATGCCAATATTATGGTGTATATGCTCCAATATTTGTCGATAATGCGGAAGGGGTAAATCATCTCCTCCTTACTCATTCACAAATGATAAGACTGGTCGTAACCAACGAATCCAAACTGACTGTAAGTTATGAATAATAAATAAAATCATTAAAATTATGTCTGAACAACCAACGAATGCTGCTCAGCAGCAACCTAAAAATCTTCCTTTATTGCAAAAAGACGTTACCGACAGTGTAATGGTGCGGGTGAAAGAATTGGAAGAAACTGGAGGGCTTATGTTCCCGGCAAACTATTCGGTCGCAAATCAGATCAAGGCGGCATGGTTCATCCTTCAGGAGACTAAGGATAGAAACGGAAAACCCGCATTGGAAGTGTGTAGCAATTCAAGCATAGCCAATGCCGTGCTTGACATGGTTATCCAAGGACTTTCTGTCAGCAAGAAACAAGGTTATTTTATTGTATATGGTGACAAGCTGGAGTTCCAACGTTCTTATTTCGGCACGGTGGCATTGGCAAGGCTGTGCGGCATGAAAGGACTTCCCGTGGCGAACATCATCTACGAGGGAGATGAGTTCATACATCGTATAGATGTGGAAACAGGGCTGGTTTCCATCGTGAAGCATGAGCAGAAGTTTGACAACATTGACATCTCCAAAATAAAGGGTGCTTATGCCATAGTGACACAACCGGATGGACAAAAGCAAGTTACAATCATGTCAATTTCACAACTTAAGGCGGCATGGGGGCAGGGTGCCACCAAAGGAGGCTCTCCTGCACACAAGAACTTTACGGACGAAATGGCCAAAAAAACGGTAATAGGACGTGCCTGCAAAATGATTATCAATTCCTCTGACGATGCTTACTTGTTCGAGGGAAAGCATGACGAATTTGATAAACCTGATCCGTTGGAAGTCCGGGAATCTTTAAAAAACAGGATGAAGGAGGATGTGGGTGAACTTGATGATTATGAGGATGTGTCAGATATTAATCAGATTTCAGTTCCCCCTACACATATACAGGAAAAGATAGGTAAAGAAACATCGGGAAAACTTCCATTGGGAGATAATCCCCCTTATTGATATGATGCTGTTGAAGGTAATCGGCTCGGATTCACACGGGAATTCGTATGTTCTCGAAACGGAATCCGAAGCCCTTCTTATTGAGGCCGGATGTAGTTTCCTGAAAATAAAGGAAGCGATAGGGTATAATGTACGTAAAATATGTGCGTGTGTCATTTCTCATGCGCACGGAGACCATGCCGGATATACGGAGGAAATCAAGAAATCCGGGATCCCGGTGCTTGGGAACAGGCAGGTGAATCCGACAATTGAGTTGCTCCACGGCCATGGTTACAAGTCTGGAGGTTTCAGGATACTTCCTCTTTCAGTTGAACATGACGTGCCCTGTTTCGCTTATGTCGTGGAACATCCAGAAATGGGAAAACTCTTGTTTGTAACAGACACTATGGATTTCAATTACCGTATAAGTTCACTCAGCCATATCCTTATAGAAGCCAATTACAGTGATGAGCAATTAGAAAGAAACATAGAATCAGGACTTCTTCCTGTTTCGTTGCGAAACCGTATAGTATTATCCCACATGGAGATCGGAACAACGGTAGATGTCTTGAATTCCATGGATTTGTCACAAGTGACAGACATCGTACTTATTCACCTGTCATCAGGAAACGGTGATGCGGCGAATTTCATAGCTAAGGTACAAGGTGCTACAGGAAAACCCGTAACGGTAGCTGTACCCGGTTTAATGATGAATCTTAATAAAGAACCATATTAAAATGGAACATGAAGGAAAAGTAATAGCTGTACTGCCTGTTAAAAGTGGTACATCTAAAAGCGGAAAGGAATGGACTACACAAGAATTTGTGGTCGAGACGCAGGAACAATATCCCCAAAGGGCTTGTTTTGTCTTGTTCGGAAAAGAACGTATAGAGCAGTCCAATGTGCAGGTTGGACAAGAGCTGAAAGTGTCTTTCGACATCGATGCAAGGGAATGGAATGGAAAATGGTTCAATTCGCTGAACGCATGGAAAGTGGAATTAACAGGTACTTCTACGATGCAACCACCATCAACCACGTCACAACCTGCATCTACTGCACCGGCCATATCCAAGCCATCCAATACCGTCCCGGAAGTGAACGACGATTTGCCGTTTTAAAAAAGTAAAAACTATAAATTCTTAAATAAAAATGGAAGTAAGCATGACGGATTTGAAGTGCATGGCTCGTTTGCTCGAATGCGATGCCATGATAATACGAAAGTATTCCCATAATTCACGCGAGCTTGACAAGGCACGTCAATCCTCAAAGCTTGCCAAGAAACTGATAAAACTTATAGAAAATGGAAAGTAATATTTCAAGAGACCACATCGCGCTTGAAGCGATGAAAATAATATTGGATAAAAGTATGGAACTATCGGCTAAACCAGTCGGTATTTTAAACAAAATCCGTAAATGGTTGTATTTCCCATTTAAAGGGGAAGTACAAGATAATTACATTCAAGAAATAAGCAAAGGTGCATACGAAATCGCTGATGCGATGATTGCCGAAAGGGAGAAAGGAGGCAAGCAATGAACGAATGGTTTGAATGTAGCGTCAGGTATGAAAAGACGCTTGAAAACGGGATGCAGAAATACGTGAGCGAGCCTTACTTGGTGGAAGCCATCAGCTTTACCGAGGCAGAACAGCGGTTTATCGAAGAGGTACAGCCGTTCATGAGCGGAGATTATGAAGTCAAGGCCGTGGCCAAACGGAAAATCAGCGAGCTTTTCGAGGATGACAAGGAACTTTCCAACAAATGGTTCAAATGCAAAGTCGCATTCATCACGTTGGATGAAAGGAACGGCATTGAAAAGCGTAAAGTGCAAACCATGATGGTACAAGCCTCCTACTTTCGGAATGCCGTAAAGCGTTTGGACAAGGTTTTGGAAGGAACCTTGGCCGACTACGAGATTGTTTCAGTCAGCGAAACGGCCATCATGGACGTGTTCCACTACAAGGGAAAGGAGGCATCCCATGGAGAATGATTTCATCCCGGATTGGTGGATACCGGAATAAATAGAAAAAACAAAAAAATTAAAAACATGAACAAAGATGATATTTTAAAAAGCGATTGTGATGTCCGCAGTAGTGCCGCCGGAAACCCGAACACTCCAATTGATGCTTTGACGGAACTTGCCAAGGATAGTGATTGGTTCGTCCGCAGTAGTGCCGCAGGAAACCCGAACACGCCTGGATATAAACCAATAGAAGATGAATTTATCGTTTCCGAAACATACGTGGCAATAAAAGGAACAAATCATACTTGGTATAAACACAACTATCCCAATGTTGAGCCATTCTATACTTGCGGATGCTTTTGTGGTTCACGTAAGATGTTGCTTTCACGTATTTATTCCATAGACCAAAGTGAGAATCCTGCTATAAGAATGAGGATATTGGAAGCATTGGATGAAAAGTTCAGAGAGGTATTTGGAAGGTGAATTTCCCCGAGGCCGTTCGTCCACATTGGAAGGACATTGCTGTACGGCAAAGCACCCGGTTCGATTCCGGGGCGGCCTCCTGCCATTTTTTATACTGATTAAGATTAAGGTTAAGATTAAGACAACGCCCCTCCGGTCTGTGAAGATAGGACGGGCACATGGTATCGTGGCGGAATTGGTTAACGCGCCTGTTGGTTAACGGGTAGATTGCAGGTTCGAGTCCTGCCGATTACCACTCATAAAATAAAAATGTGTATGCAAAGTAAACTGAAATTAGCTATCAAGGAGGCATATTATAGAGGTTATCGGGTAAATGAAGAATGTATGCTTATAACCCCTAATAACCGTATGAGGAAATTATGTATAGGAAAAGAAGGATATCCATTGTTTAATATCAGAATAAATGGTAAATGTCAAACAATACCTGCTCATCGACTATGCGCATTTCAAAAATATGGAGAAATATCATTTGCTTGTGATTGCATCAGGCATTTAGATGGAAATAAATTGAACTTTTCACTTGATAATATAGAATTAGGTACTTTCAGTGAAAATCAGTTTGACAAACCAAAATCGGAAAGAATAAGAGCGGCAACAATCGCGAGCCATTCTTATTCAATGAAATGGGATAAAGAGCATGTAGAGAAGATAAAATCTTTTTATGCTTCGTCGAAATCATACAAAGAAACAATGAAAAGGTTTAATATATTATCAAAAAGTGGACTTCATTACATCTTACATAATAGATAATAAATAATGTACTACATAAGACGAAAATAATTATGAAACAAGTAATACACGGAAAGATACCTTCCAAATCCAATTCCTACCGTATAGTCACATTATGCGGCCATGGCTCACTTTCCAAAAAGCCTTCACTAAAGAAATATGAGGAATCCTTTTATGCACAATGTTCAATCCGTGGGAAAAATATAAAGGGGTTCTTCAAACTTGATGTGGATATATATCACGAGAACATGAGGCCGGACTTGGACAATGCTTTTAAGGTCCTTCTTGATTGCCTGCAATCTTGTGGAGTTATAAAGAATGACCGACAGTGCATGGAAATCCATGCCCGCAAGCTTGTGGACAAGAAAGACCCGAGGGTGGAATTTGAATTAGAAGAAATAGAATTTAAATAGAAATAGTTATGGAAACAAAGAAATGTAACAAATGCGGTCGTGAACTTCCTCTGAGTGAGTTCTATAAAAGTTCAAATACCAAAGATGGTCTTCAACGTCATTGCAAGGACTGTGCGAGGGAGTATGTAAAAAATAAAAAGATACATAAAGTATATTCCAATCCCGAACTTGCCAAATATACACCACGTGAATTGATGGAAGAGTTACGCAGTAGAGGTTATACCGGTGAGCTAAAATTCGTACAAGTAATATCTTTATAAAATCATGGCACGTCCAAAAAGCACGGGACTTACTTATTTCCCGTTTGATGTGGATTTTATTCAAGATATAAAAATAAGGAAATTGATCAAGTACCAGCGTGGCAAATCAATATCAGTATATGCTCTCCTGCTTTGTCTTATCTATAAGAATGGGTACTACATGTTGTGGGATGAAGAGTTGCCCTTCATACTTTCGGAACAGACCGGATTTGAAGAGGCGTATATACGTGAGGTTATCAAATGCTGCCTGTCACTCGGGTTGTTTTCTAAAGATTTATATGATAAATTCCATATCCTTACTTCAAGAGGAATACAGGAACGGTATTTGGAGGCCATGAAAAATATGAAGAGGAAATCGGTTATTTCGGAATATTCGCTCGTTTCTTCCGAAGAAACCATGGTAACTTCGGAAGAAACCCAAGTAACTTCCGGAAAAACCGCACAAAAGAAAAAGAAAGGAAATAAAATAAAAAACTCCCTATCGGGAGAAAAAGAAAAATTTCCCCCTCCCGAAGTTTTTGAGAAAACATTGCAGGAGTGCCATGCCGAATTGTCCGGTAACGAAAGTTGGATGGAGACAGTTTCGATGAATATTCGTAATTCCGGCCATAAGGATTTTACCCCCGCCATGTTATTGGATTATCTTGGCCGCTTTTTCCGGAAGCTCCAGAATGAGGGTGAAACACACAAATCACCGAAGGATGCCATGGCGCATTTTTCAAGGTGGTTGAATATCGAACTTCAAAAGAAACAGACTTATGGAACAGCAAATCGGAGCAATTATACAAGCAAGCAAGAAGCAAACGCCTACGCTCTTGAACGTTTGCAACAACATAAGCTCGACCTCGAAGCGGGCCTGGCTGACCAGGTGGAAAGGCCGTTCTGAGATAGTGAACGCATTTTCCCCGATGCAATGGGGGTATGCCGCAAGCAATCCGGAAAAGGCGTATATGGCAGACTGCCCCACACTGTTGCAGCTTGACGCGCTTTATGGGGGAGGTACTTCCGCCTATTGGGTAGATACACAGGTGTCTGCCATGTTCGGTTCTTCAAGCAGCCGTGAAAAGGGCGTTGTGGACGGGATAGGCATATTCTGCCAGTCGTTTTCATCGCAAATATCCGGGTTCAAGATGTCCGAAGTCATGCTGTTCTTCGCACGCTACAAGGCAGGCCGGTACGATAACTCATACGGCGCATTTGATTCCCGGCGTATAGGAAACGCTTTCTTCAAGGAGTTTGTTCCTGAACGCAACAAGGAGCTTGATTTAATCAACCGCAACAAGCTTGCCGAAGAAATCGAGCGCAGGAGTTTCATACCGCCTGCCGGTCATACGAGTTGGTCATGGCTGCAAGAACTCCGGAAGCGTGCCTCCACGGGCGACAAGGAAGCCATAAAGCAACTCACCCCGCCATGAGACTGACTATTTACTGGTCCACGAAAGACGAATCCATACGCGCCCGTATCAGGAAGCGTTTCTGCATCCCTTGTGGCATGACCGTCAACAAGGAGACGAAAGCCGACATAAGGGATGAGGATATGGAATTGCTACGGGAAACCGAAAGACGTGGATTCATACAAATCAGGTTCAAAAAACCATCTTGACATGAACTATTCAGACAACCAATGGACACCGGCAGAACTGGAGTTCCTTCAGGCGCATTACGGCACCATGCCGACACGCGAGCTTTCCGCATGGCTGTCCAGGCACACGGTCCAAGGGATATAGCTCCATCGGCCTTAAACGCCGCGTCCCTCAACCGAAGAAGAAAAAGCCCGTCAGGCTGAAGGCGTCACCAAAGGCCATCGGGGAAGAAGGGCATCCCGGACCGCAAGAAAAGTGGAAGCCCGCCGATTATGGCCCCTACGACCCGTCATGCCATTGCTGCGAATGCACCCATTATTGTGCAGGTGAGTACAAGTGCCGCTGTTGGCATGTGAAAGGCCGCCACGGGGATTACAAGTACGTGCGCCCCAAAGACCCCTCATGCCGTTATTTCATCCCGCTCACCGCGTCCACGTCAAGCGGTGAAAGCTATTAGCCCGAACGTTTATTTGTTATCCAAAATCCAAAAAACATTATTTTGACATGCAACAAGGAACAGACAACTTAAATACACTGACCAACATCGTTTACATACTGACCGATGTGTTGGAAACCAACCTCATGGACATGCAGGAAGCATTCAAGAAGCAAGGTTGCGCCTTGCGCCATGACGTGAAGAGGAATTATAATACGGCCATCCATGCCATCAAGTGCATTAAGCGTGACATATCCCATTTGAATGGCTCCACGCAGGAAAGCTTCGGGCGTGACGCGGACATGACGAACGCGCTCCTCCTAACACTGATAGACAGGTGCGGTGATGATGACGAGCTTGCATTCAGGTTCTACAACTACATAAAGTCATTTCCCTCCAAACTTGGGCTTAGGCTTGATGTGGACAATGCCTTTGATTTTTTAGACGAAAAATAGAAATAAAAATGGAAAAGAAATTTGAACTTACAGGAAACTTAGTGATAAATGCCTTTGGAATCAAACTGTTCCAAATCAAGTGTACAAAATCCTTCAAATATGCCAATAAGGGTGATTTAGGTGGGTATGTGGAAAAAGAAGATAACCTTTCTCAGTCCGGCGATGCTTGGGTGTACGGCGATGCTCAGGTGTACGGCAATGCTCGGGTGTCCGGCAATGCTCGGGTGTACGGCAATGCTCGGGTGTACGGCGATGCTCGGGTGTACGGCAATGCTTGGGTGTCCGGCAATGCTCAGGTGTCCGGCAATGCTCGGGTGTCCGGCAATGCTCGGGTGTACGGCGATGCTTGGGTGTCCGGCAATGCTCTGGTGTACGGCAATGCTCGGGTGTACGGCGATGCTCGGGTGTCCGGCGATGCTCAGGTGTACGGCAATGCTCGGGTGTCCGGCAATGCTCGGGTGTCCGACGATGCTTGGGTGTACGGCGATGCTCGGGTGTCCGGCAATGCTTGGGTGTACGGCGATGCTCGGGTTGAGAACGATCACATGCACTGTGGCTTTGATTGTTTCGGTTCATGCAACCGACATACGCATGCTTATAAGACAAAGGGAAATAAAGTCGAAATAACCTGCGGCTGTTTCCGTGGAAGCCTGGAGGAGTTCGAGAAGAAAGTAGAGGAGACGCATAAAGGCACAATCTACGAGAAGCAATATAAAGCCATCATCAACCTGATTAAGATTAAGTTCGGAATCGATGGATAGAAAGTTGACACACGGCAGTTTGTTCAGCGGGATTGGAGGTTTTGAGAATGGGGCTGAAATGGCAGGTATAGAAACACTTTGGAATTGTGAAATAGAAAAGTATCAAGGTAAAATATTAGAATTAAGATTTCCTAATGCAGAAAGACATACAGATATTACAAAGGCAACAGGATTCCGATATGTGGACATCATTAGTGGAGGATTTCCGTGTCAAGACATCAGCCTTGCCGGAAAACGTGAAGGTATTAAGGGAAAACGCTCCGGGCTATGGAGTGAGATGTGTAGAATTGTACGGGAAGTTGGACCTAAATACGTCATCGTTGAAAACTCGCCAGCTCTCATTATTTCCGGACTCGAACAAGTGTTATGCGACCTTTCCAAAATCGGGTATGACTCGGAATGGCAATGTATATCAAACTACGCTTTTGGATACCCACACAAAAGGGAAAGACTTTATCTTATTGCCTACTCCGACAAAATCAGACAGCAAAGGAACTTATGCCAACATGGAGAGTTTGACCCGATATTTAAAAAGTGGACATCAGATACGAGTGTCGGATATACTTGCGCAAAAAGGATTCTTGAAATCCCAGCGTATAGCTTTGTTAGAAATGATGATGGGTTTTCCCATTGGACACACAGAGTTGGGGCGATAGGAAATTCCGTAAATCCTTGTGTTGCGAAATATCTTTTCGAGTGCATAAAAATTTATGATGAATCTTTAAATAAATAGAACCATGCCGATAAGTGAAGTATATAACATGTACTGCATGGAATACATGAAGTCCGTTCCCGACAAGTCCTTTGAACTGGCCATCGTTGATCCTCCTTATGGGATTAATGCTCCGAATATGAATATGGGTACCAACATGAACCGTAAACATGGAGGTTATAATGGTGAAAGCGTTGCTCAGAGATTGAAGAAGGGACGTTTGAACAGGGGTGCCGGAAAGTTAAAAGGCCGGGCATTAAACATGATGTCATGTGATTGGGACTTTTCGCCACCTCCCAAAGAGTATTTTGACGAATTGTTCAGGGTTAGCCGGAATCAGATAATATGGGGAGGCAATTATTTCCCTTTGCCACCGACACGCAGTATCTTATGTTGGGACAAGATACAGCCTTGGGAAAATTTTTCGCAGATTGAACTGGCATGGACTTCATTTGATTGTCCTTCAGCTATCATACACCTGTCGAATACCGGAGGTGCGAACAAAGAAGCAAAGATACATCCTACACAGAAACCTGTTGCTTTATATCATTGGATATTGAAGAAGTTTGCGAATCCCGGTGATAAGGTACTCGATACCCATTTAGGTAGCGGGAGCAGCCGGATAGCCGCCTACAAGATGGGCTTCGATTTCTACGGGACGGAAATAGACAAAGAGTATTTCGATGCGCAGGAGAAACGATTTCGGGAAGAGTGTTTGGGAGAAATTAGACTGAGAAACGGCAATGTATATGTACAAAAAGAACTGTTTGAATTATGAAATTGGATAAAAAGATAGACTACTCCATCAACCTTTTGCGCAAGGCCGAACCCATGGCTTTGCGCCTTGACCCGGAAAACGGATTCTATTTGGCTTTCTCCGGTGGAAAGGATAGTCAGGCATTATACCATATTGCAAAACTGGCAGGAGTGAAATTCAAGGCCCACATGAACCTTACAAGTGTAGACCCACCAGAGGTTATTCGCTTTGTGAAACGGAATTATCCAGACGTGGAGCTGATAAAGCCGAAGATGAGTATCTACGATATGGCTTTAAAAAAACATCTAATTCCGACACGAACTATTCGATGGTGCTGTGCCGAGTTCAAGGAAACATCCGGTGCAGGAAAGGTTACGCTGACAGGCATCCGCAATCAGGAAAGCAAAAGACGCGCTAAACGTAATGAATTTGAGACCGGCAAAAATGGCAAAGCATCGTTCAGCGGAACGTTCGACCAGTGGGAAGAACACGAAGAAACAATGGCAATTTGTGTAGGGGGGAAGGACAAGATATTAATTTCACCAATCATCTACTGGACTGAGCGTGATGTCTGGGAGTTCCTTAACGAGGTGGTGAAGGTTCCGCATTGTTCATTGTACGATGAAGGTTCCAGACGGATTGGCTGCATTTTATGCCCGATGTCGAATTACAAACAAAAGATTAAAGATTGCCAACGTTTTCCCCATGCCAAACATAAGTGGATTCAGACCATCCAAAAGTTAATTGATGGTGGATATATCAACCACAACTTCCAAGATGCGGAGTTCGGCTTCAACTGGTGGATTAGCGACAAGAGCTTCGACAAGTTCTATGCCGATGAAGTGTTGCAACAGAAAATTGATTTTGAATTATGAATGATAGTTTAATTGAAGCACTTAAATTGATTTGAAGATGAAAGGCAGATCTAAAGAAATTCATGTATGGAGTGAGGGAAAATACGTTGGAAATATTATATACACCTACAGAGTTCCTCTTATGTCAGAGGAAGAATTGGAAGACACTCTATTGAAAACATTTCCCCAACTTAAAGGAAAAAGGTGGAATATAAGATTTATCTAACAGATGAGTAAAACAAAACTATATTACCTGTTCCTGGCAGTCATGTGGTAGCTGTCGGGACAGGTGGAAAGGAGAAATATTATGACAGAAGATATAAAGAATTCTATGATTGGCCTTATGGTAACAGTTGGAACAGACATGGAAAGAAAGTTTGCATGGTGTATAAGGAAAGTAAATGGGAAAGATATTATTTTCTTGCATGGAAGGGAAAACGGACTGTCTGCATTTAACGAAAAAGACTATATAACAGCTATCCCTGTTGATAGAATATTGTCTTGTTTAAAATTACTTGTATGATATGAAACGAGAAGATATTGAAAAAGCAGCAGATGAATTTGCTGATAGAGAATATGAGATAAGCAACATTGATAAGGATGCTTTATACAAAGGTTTTTATCATGGTGCAGAGTGGCGCATCAACAGCGTGTGGCATGATGCAAAAGATGTACCACAGCCATTTAGGGCATTTGTGATTTTACATGATACAGAAAACGATTTTATGATGCTAACCCAACATAGTATTACTTGCGATAGTGATTATAATGTTATATATCAAGAAAATGATAATATGATAGCTTGGGCATACATTGAGGACTTACTACCTAATACGGAGGAATGAAAATGGCAAAAGAAACAATATATAGATATTCACTGAGAACCGCTTCTAATTGTTGGTTGGGTGAAGTGATTTTAACAGATAGCAAAGAGTTCTTTGCAATGACAGATTGGGGTAATTTTAATTACTGCTGGTCTATTCAAGAAGATATACGGAAATTCATCCTACATCTTGATGAAGATTATTTTTCACGCAAAATGTTTCAAAGTGTTTCTTATCAATGCAGTACAAAGAAAATGGAAGACTGTTGCAAAAGGTTTGCATCGAAGGTATTGCCAGCCCTAAAAGAGGCGATTAAGAAGGAATTAGTTAATACGGAGGAATGAGTATGTTAGAAATCTTAGAATTTATATTTCAGGACTTTTTCCATTGGCTCGGTACGGTAATACTCATTATCTGTATTCCTTTTCCATTTAGCCATAATAGTTTCATTAGTATCAAAAATGAAAATAAGGAGGATTGAAACATGAACTTGAACGAACTGAGAGACCGTGCCTATAAGACAGCCTGCGAACACGGTTGGCACGAAGAAGAATATAGTAACGAACATTACCTCTGCCTCGTCATATCCGAACTGATGGAAGCCTTGGAAGCCGACCGGAAAAGGATGCACGCGTTCAGGAATCCGTTTGAAGATTTCATATCACGTTTCACAAAAGACCCGGAACATGCCTACAAGGTCGCTTTCGACGAATACATCAAAGACACGGTCGAGGACGAACTTGCCGATGCCGTGATACGCCTGCTCGACCTTGCCGGACTGAAAAGAATCGATTTGGAAAACTTCGATTACGAAGAAAGCGATACGTTCGATTATGAAGGGATTCCGTTCACGGAAGCCATGTTCTCCATCACAAGGGAAATCACGGGCGGATGTACGGACGACGATGTGTTGGAAGACAAGGTACATTCCGTCCTGAACGAAATCTTCTCTTTCTGCGCCGCACAGGAAATAGACATCGAGTGGCACGTGGGGCAGAAGATGCGCTACAACGAACTTAGGAGTTTTAAACACGGAAATAAAAAGTATTGAAACAATGAAGAATAGAATCTACATAAGCCTTCCCATCAGCGGACGGGACATTGAAGATGTGGAATCGGCCATAAAGTCAGCTGCCGCACAGATAGAAAAACATGGCTTCAAGGCGGTGTCGCCTTTGGAAGTTTCTCCCGACCCCGAATCAAGTTATGCCGTACACATCGGGCGCGGCATCACCGCATTGCTTGAATGCGATGCGGTCCTTGTCCTGCCCGGATGGGTGGAATCCAAAGGATGTAACCTCGAAATGGAAGCCGCACGTATTTACGGAAAAAAGATACTTGTGAATTATGAAATGTTGGGCCATTACGCAAAGGAGGTGGAAAATGAATAACGATATACCAAAAGTCGTAAGTAAGGGCAAAGTGAAGCTCTTAGATATTGAGATAACGGTGTGCGTTCTCGATAACGGACAAAGGGTTATCCCGGAGGACGATATGAGGAAAGCACTCCTGTTTTTAGGGATTCCCCAAAAAGATATTGAGTACCTGTTAAATCCGAAGAGAGATAAAATTATATAAATTCCATTTTCAAAATTATCATTATTGATAACTTTGTATTATATTTGCACCATGACAAGGAATATAGCTACTTATGCTAAACATAGAATATAAGGATGAAGAGCTGAAGTTGTTTATAGAAACCGGCAAAAGCAACGATAAAAGATATAAGAAATTGAAAAGCAACGCCGTATTCATGAGGGATTTGCGCATGGTGATTAACTTGATGAGACCGGTTGACAATGTCAAGGAATTACACATGTTTAAAAAACTCAACTACGAGCCTTTGCATTATGATTACGAGGGCTATTCAAGTGTACGGATTGGATTCACTTCCAAATATCGGCTCATATTTGAAGAATTTGAAAATGGAATCAGGATATGCCTGATTGAAATAAGCGAGCATTATGGAGACAAATAGCAAAAAAGAAACGATTCCTTTCGTAGCCACTCATCCGAGTGAAATAATTGCCGATGAGATAAAAGCCCGCGGAATGAAGAAAACTGAATTTGCAGAAAGGATGGGGATGCAAAAGCCCAACGTCACCCGTTTGCTGAAAGGGGAAAATATAACCCCGTCTATTGCCGCAAAATTGGAAGCTGCATTGGATATTCCGGCAGACATGTGGATGAAGCTTCAATTGCAATATGACAAAGACACGAAAGCCATCGAACGGCGTGACAATCTGGAGAAGGAAGCCATAGCTACCGAAATGATGCTTTCTTCCTTGTTGAATTTGCCGGAATTGTATAAGCGGCTTGGAATAAATGCTTGTCTTTTTATACAGAAAAAGTTGGAAATACTTTCAGGGCTTTTGAATTTCAATCCTTTGGAAATAGGGAAAATGAATTTTGTCCGTCAGTCCCTGTATAAGAAGAGCGACAAACTTAGTTTTGATGAAAGAAATCAGAACACATGGCTTGTCTTGGCCTATATAAGTGCCATTAAAAACAATCCGTTGCAACCTTATACGAAAGGCGGTGGTGTCAGTGCAGCTAAAACAATAGCCGGGCATGTCCACAAAGGCACATTGACGGAAGCAACGCTAAAACAAGTTTTAAATGACCACGGCATTTCCTATTCCGTTGTCCGTAAATTAGATAAAACGCCTATTGACGCAGTTTCCATGATGACTGGAGAAACACCTGCCATTATTACCACGCACCGTTATAATGACATGAGCAGGCTTGTATTCAACGTGTTGCATGAATTAGGACATGTAGAACTGCACTTCAAAGGGAACGACGTGGAAAACTTGTTCATATCCTCGGACGAAACATATTCCTTGGACAACAAACAGGAAAAGGAAGCAAACACATTTGCCGAAGACATACTCATAGACAAACACATTTGGAAGAAGATGATGGAAAGTGGAACAAACAGCATATCGACGAGAAATATCGTAAATAAGCTGAAAGCATTGTCTGAGAAATATGAACTTGATTCCAATATAGTAATTTGGCGTTATAAATACGAAAGCCACAATTACAAGTTGTTTGGAGTGAAACCGGTACCTATCCGATAGGATTATCCCGTCTGAAACTCGTATAGCCCCTGCTTTGGATTTCAGACACATGAGAGCACCGGATTCCCGTTTCCGGTGCTCTTTTTTATACCCGACACCTACCGTGCCGGGCTTCTTGTTATATATAAACCCTAAAAAATATTTAGTATGAACAAACCCGATGATAATTTAAGATTGCTTTTCGTTTATTACGATTCCTGCAACGCCTTGTTGGAAGCCTTCTGTGAGAAGCACGGCTTCGACTATGAGGATGCCCGCAAAAGTTGGGTCGCCGGGTGCGTGGGAGAAACCGTATGTTGCGGAGACTATTTCTTCGACATGGACGTGATAGTCACCGACCTGAAAGAAAACGCCCCCGAAGGGGAACTGCTGCGTTGGTATGGCTACACCCTGGAATGCCATTCCCTCGGCACGAACGGATGCAATTATTCCTCATGGCTCAAAGGATGCCCGCGACTGTCAGAAGATGAAATGGCAGAAATCAGGGTATGTCAAAAGATTGTGGAGGAAGCAAGGGAACAGCTAAATGAATGTGTAACCAAGTATAAGGAAAGGGGATTTTGATGATGGTTAAAAATATGAAAGGAGAATAGACAATGGCGACAGGAAAAAATGAATACCTATGGCACAAGGCATGCCTCGCAGCCATGGCCAACAACCAACTCACCCAAGAATGGGAAGTCAGGCTCTATGCAACCTCGCTCTACAATGCGATGCTGTGGGGAAGAGGGACAAATTGAAAATAAAAAGGGGGCCGGCCCGCACGACCAAGAGGGCCCCCATACGATTATTCCGTCACAAATATACGGATTTCTAATTAAATAATCGTGTCATGGAACTGGATTTTGATAAAATCATACGTATAAGGAAAATCAGAAGCGTAAAATCGGACTTGTCCAAGGAAGAAAACACCCTGTCCCGTCCGGTCTTGTCCGACAAGAAGCTCATACCCGAGATTCACAAAGTCTTCACAAGCCTTATCGTCGAGAGAGGGTGCAAACCGGCCACAAATACAGTGATTCAACGGAAAAAGTTCATCTTCATAGTCCTTTATCTTTATTCCCCGTCCTCTTTGGCCGGGGACAAGATGGCTTCCGGATTGCGTGATGAACTGTCCAATGTGTTGGGCGTACAGGCCAAAAGCACCATATCCAACAATTGCGCGAACCTTGTTTTCCTTTATCAGAATTATACATCCTTCCGTAAGGATGTGGAATACCTGTGCAACAAGATTATTTCATGGTTGAAATCCCATGAGTTGGTAGAATGAAAAGTAATATTTCTATTACAGATTCCAATTCAGCACAGCCATAAGCCGGCAATAATCCATATACGGAAGATTGTCGGCAATGGCTATGAGTTCATCTATGTACACGTTTCTTCGCATTTCTCTCGATTTCCCTGCGCTGACGGCGGTTTACGCCATACAGCTTGGCATATTCATTCAGTTTAACTTTTTCCTCGTCAGACAGTAGGTCATAGACTTCCTGACCCCGTTTGCCGGATATGATGGCTTTCAATACGTTCAACATCCCAACTCCTTTCTACAATGTTCGCACAAAAATTTCTTTGCAACCGGAAACATCTTCTGCCCGACGTAACCGCTAAGATACTGCGCTTCCTCCCCATACGGGTCAATCCCGGATGCCTGCGAAATATGACGGCACAGATGCCCCTTTTCGTGATCCCATGAGTTCTGAAACTGCTCCGGTGTGGAAGTGAGGGAAAGCACCATCACCGTTTCACGGTCGTGGAAATTTGAATAAGTCAGCCCGGTATTCAAGTTGCCTTCTGTCAGATTGCGGTATGCCTGTCTCAACGAATAACCGCGGCATCCACAATCATACAGGTCTTTCATTATCCGTTCAGTCCAATAGGTTGTAACGGCATAGTACACCCTCACGCTCCACCCATACTTCGGTATGTAGAAATCCTGCACTATCATAATGTTACATCATATCCTCCCAAATGATTGGTGTACCCGAACCAATACAATCCGCATAGAAGCGGGTAAAAGGAAGCCCGTCATAACCGTCAGGGTCATCAATGTAATCCTTGATGAACAATGCAAGATGGGATTCATCGGCTATCGAACTCTTATAATAATCCGCCTTGCCCATGTTGGCCGCATACACACAGTCGTACCCTGCATCCTTCTCTAGCTTGATGCCGTATTTTTTCAACAACTCTTCCACCTCGTCCTTCTTTAATGCATCCAGCTTTTTCTGTTTCCCGGTGGATTCGTCCTTGGTTTTCATTTTCGACACGGCCCACTCGCACATCTTCTTCGAGAAGTGCCACCCGTATTGCGAAATATATTCCTTCATTCCCGAAGGAAACCGGTCATAAGCATCCAGTCTCTGTCCCATAATCTTCTCCTTTATGATTTAGTAAAAGAGAGGGGAATTCCACCCCTCCCGTATCAATAAAACTCACCATTGGCACGTCTGCGCCGACGTTCTCCCATCTCATCCATTCGGGGATACTCCGGGAAGTAACCCGGCATACGGCGTTCGCCCATATCGTAACGTTCACCATACCCCCTGTTGCCATATCCGTTTCCGCCACTGTAGTTTCCGCTTTCACGGAACCCCATTCCGCCCCGCATCTCGTTCATGGCCTTTTCATATCCGTGACGGCATCCTTCCCTGTAGGCTTCTTCAATCTCACCGCCGTCTCTCATACCGAAGCCGCGTCCGTAATCGTCACGCCCTTCTTCCAAAATACTCCACATTCCCATAATCATTTCTTTGTTTTGGATGTGTCAGAACCAAGACCAAACTGTTCCATCAGTTGCTTGTTCAATGTCATAAGGTCAGCCATATTCCGGCTCATTTCCGACATTTGACTTTTCAAGTCCAATATTTCCTTTTCTTGTTGTTGCTTTGCTACAACCTCTGGGTTTAAAGCACAAAGCATCTGCTCGCACGAAGAAAGAAACTTCTTATGATATTCAACGCTTTTAAGTATTTCTTCACTCTTTTGTTTCATCGTAAGAATTTCAACATTCATCTCCTCACGTGAAGCAGACACAAGAATACCATTCTTTACATCATCAGCAATGTCAAGATTGGCAGGCATTTCGGTTATAGTAACAGTATCCCCGTTACTGACACTTGCAACAATATCTACTACTTGAATAGGCTGTGGATAAAGAGTATTGGGAGTGTTTTTATAAACAGTCCTTAGATTCTTTACTGTTACAACCTTACCACATTCAAGAACAGGGTCAGCCCCTCTATGAAGAATATATAAGGTATTGTTTGGTCTTAAATTCTGAAACATGATTGTTTGACTTTTATGAGGGAGCCTGCGAAACACAGACCCCCGCCTTGTTATTTACTTGCTCCAAAAGAAGCGGTTTCTTTTGCCCGTGCCGGAGCTGCTGTCGGTCTGTAACCTCCATTCACAAGAAACAACTCATTCGTGTACTTGTTGTAATGGATTTCATAGATACCCTTTCCGGCAAGATTGGCCACTGTTACAGGCTCATTGTTGTAAGCCATCAGCGGACGTGTGTCACCGTTCGTGCCTATCAGAATAGGCAGCGTCTGAGTTGTCCCGGCCGGGATGTCCTGACGGAGACTGATGTAGAACCCACCGACATAGTTCCTGCCATAGAAGGCATGGTTCGGAAGTTCCAGAGTGACATTCTCCGTACCCACATTCACCGCCACGGTCGGCAGGGTATTGTAGTTTACCCTGCCAAGTCCCGGAAACCCGAACGGAAATCCTGTAAAAAAGTTAGGCCACATAGCTTACCTCCTTTCTTACATTATCCCCAATAACCTCCATTGCATCCGCAACCATATCCGCTCCGACCGTAAGCGTCACCGGCATAAGCACCGAAAGCGGCTGCACGGTAAGTATCAAGATTTACACCTACGATATTAGGGTATTGTACGGGTACGGTTTGCGGCATACGGCACTTGATTCCGTCCACATCCCCCTGCAAAGCCTGCAAACCTGCTGCTAGCGGAGCGATCTGCTGCCCTACGGCATTCAGGATGGTGGCGTTCTGGTTACGCTGTGAGATTTCAGCCGTCAGGGAAGCCTTCTCGGCCGTCAGGGCTGCAATCTTATCCTGCAAAGCTTGATTTTGAATGGCATCAAGTTTCGCGAGTATGGCATTCGTGTTCGCCGTAGCTCCGTCACGCAATGACAGTGTGTTCTGGTTGGCTGTGTTCACAAGTTGGTTCGTCTGGTTGCACATGGCAAGCTGATTCTCATATCCCATCGTTGTGATGGCATTCTGCGTCTTGCAGCAGCAGTCAGCAAGCTGTGTCAGGATAGCCTGATTCCCGCTTTGCATCGCATTGATGATTTGGTTGGTAGACAAGCCGACCTGATTACCAACCTGTGTAATGCTGTTCTGAACGTTGCACAAGGCTGTCTGAATCTGTTGCGTAGAACAGTTGAACGAAGAAGCCAACTGGGAAATAGCGTTCCCGTTACCCTGTATGGCCTGCATCAGCAATTCACGTCCCGAATTTCCAGCCAGTTCCGCAGGCAATCCGTTGCAACCGTTACCGCCACGTCCGCCAAATAAACCACCGTTGCCGTTCCATCCGAAAATAGAAGCAATCACCACTAGCCAAATGATAGACCACCATCCGTCCTGTCCTCCAAAGCCGTTGCGGTTACCCATCAAGGCAAGCAGGTTGGGGTCAACGCTTCGTCCTCCTCCAATCATGCCGGGGAGCAATGCAGTGATGTCCATTTTGCTGCCTCCGCTGGTACCATCGCTGTTAAAAACATAAGTTCTCTCCATAATGTATCTTTTAAATTAAACGTTACAAGGTCAGGCATATCCTGACCCTGCAAAACTACAAATACATTATGTCACTCAAAATCAATCTTTTCCCAACTCATTCCCGATTCTTTCCAGATATATTCCCATCATTTTCCCGCACCTCACACGCGAGGAAAAATTGGATAGCATATAGTTTACCGCACGTTTCGTCTTGTGCACCAATAATGCAATCCGGGAAGGGTAGAAGCCCTCCTTGGAAAGGAAATACACAAGCAAGTAACGTGCATCAACCACCTCCGTTTCCTTGCTTCCCGACAATATGATTCTTGGTGAAATCTCCGTTTCCCTGCTGACAACCTGAATAATCTCATTAAAAATATCTTCCTTGCACATACAAAATCCGATTTTTATTCATATCTTTGTCATACCACATGACAAGGCGTTTATATACAACGATAGCTCGCGATGAAGACATAAAGCCCTCAACGCGCGAGCTATTTTCGCGTCTTGTCATGTGGTAATGCAAGGAACGTTGGGGGCTTTTTTATACTCCCGTCCCCGAAGGAGTAAACATTACTTTTTCAGCCTGTACACAAACCTCCCGAATCCTATAAGGATGCAAACGACCACGGCCACGAGCGCAAAGCCCCCATAGTGCAGCTTCGTTTCCTCCCACCTCGAAAGCTTCCGCTCCACAGGATAAGGCACGCCAACGCTGTCCGTCCTCACCGACACCAACGTGTCCCTCACCACGCGCTCCCTCCAGTGCGTCCGGTACTTGTATTCCGTCCTATACACCGTGTCCCTCTCCGTCCTCAATTCCACGTGAATCGAATCCTTCAGGTAAACACTGTCCACAGACCACCGCGCACCATGCACGCTGTCTATCCTCACCGTCTCCACCGGCACGTACTGCACCCTCGCACATCCGCACATGGCAAACAACGACAGCCCCACCACGAGCCAGAACACCGGCACCATCAGCCAAGGCCAAAACACTTTAAAAAATCTATTCATTCCTACTTCTTTTTGTGGCAACGAAAAAGCGGCAACCCCGACTTGTTTATGTGGGATTGCCGCTTGATTAATGAAATGGTTTCGTGTGGCTTGGTTACTATTCTCCTGATGCAAAATGATAGCCCGTTGAAACCTACCTTGTGAGCCACGCAAACACGTAGCCTTTCAATTCCAAGGGGCTATCTTTTGGGATGGAATAAATATTTTGCGACAAAATTGAATATCCCTATCACATTGGCCAACGATGTGGTAAGTAGGGTAATAAGTACACTGTCTGACAGTAAGATTGTCCTACGTCCACTTAAATATACGATGACCAAAGAAGCTAACATATACAAACACATGAATCCAAATATCACGTAACTGAATATTTTCCGTTGCTCACGGTCTTGTTTAAGTCCCTCTATTTCCTCCCTTTGGCGGTCTATCTGTGCACGCAGGTAGTCTATTGTCAGTTCATTGGACGTTTGTTCCAACAAATTCACCTGTGATTCTTCGGATTCCTCCTTGTCCTTGCCTTCATCAGAAAGGATTCGCATAAGGTCTTCAAACTTTCCTTTCATGAATTGTGTGACTTTAATACAGTTTCAACAAGCTTTTCATAATACAAGGCTGTTACTTCATCCGGAATGGGAACATTTTGTTCTGGTATATAACAAACAGACCATGGCGTGCCCTTCCGGTGCGTCAAAGCGACCATCTCGGCATCCGTAAAATCAAGGTAACGCTTCCATACCATCTCGACAATTTTCTTTGCCTTGTCACCCTCCAACACAGGTTCCGGAAATGAAATCGTACAATTCTTTTCGTCCCAATCCATCACAACGGCCTTTTCTGTTATAGGGCCGGCTTTGTATTGCTTGAAAGAATGGTAGACGGATGGAATTACAGGCCCGTATTTCCATGCCTCCACCTTGTCAAAACGGTTGTCAAGCAAAGATTCTTTGTTTATCGCCAAAGAGAATCCGTGAGCTATATAGACACGTTTCATCAAACCTAATTGCGTCAGGTTCTTATTCTCCTTTTTTGCTAAATCAATGAGATAATTAGCCACAGAAAGTGCATTATCTTTCATATTTTAACATTTGAATAGGACAAAAATAGAGTAAATTGTCCATCTTTCCAAGTTTGTTAAGCCTTATTTGTCTTCATTAACTGCAATCCCACCAAGTCAAAGACCGCTTCCCCGCCACCGGGTTAATAATCATTCATTCACATCGCCAACGCCCGTGCCAACATCCAGACACCAAAAGCCAACACGAGGAAGACCAACCAAGGCGGCAAACCCTTCCCGTCGCCCCCTCCGCCGTCGTCAAGCATCGGCCAGTATTCATCACTCATTCTCATGTTCACGCGATATTAAAGAACCTGTCAGCCTCCCATTTCCTGCGCTTCACCAGTCCGTCAAGCTTCCGCTTCTTCCCGGCCACCGTGGCATACACCCACCTCATGAACTCCGCACGCACCTCCGCATCCGGGGCGCAAGCCCGTATCTTCTTCAAAAGTGTGGAACCGGCCAACGCGTCGCACCCAAGGTTGTACGCGAAGTCCACCAATGCGTCGAACTTGTTCTGCCGCTCCGTCACGCCTAATTTGTCCACGAATGCCTCATATTCTGCCAAGTCGCGCCTGAGCTGCCGTTCCGCTTCGCCCTCCGTCATCTTGTCGCCGCGCTTCACGCCAACCGTATGTCCGTAGCCTATCGTCCACACGCCCGCCGGGCACTTGTAAGCCGTGCCACGGAAACCCTCGAATCTCTTTATCGCCTCAATCAATGTGTTGCTCGCTTTCATATCTACATTTTTTTGTTTAACTTTGCCATCGCCTCCCGTGAGGGACGCCCGAAGAACTAATATGTTTTTCATGGTATTATATTTAAGTTTAACAGGGGGAGGCGGCGTGCCTCCCCGTTTTCATGACCCGCTTCCCTTCAGTGCTTCTATTTCATCCCTTAATGCGGAAATTTCCGATTTTATGGCCTCGATTTTATCATTTAGTTCTTTTCCCATAGCAGCGGACAAAGGCTTTCCTGAATTATTAGAATCAAGGTCATTAACTATTTCACTCCTTGATATTTTCCCGTTATTCAACTGTTTGCCCATCGCAGCGGAAAGTGGTAAATCTGAAGCGGAAGAGTCTAATACATTGACTATGCCAGATTTGAACAATAAGTTATCCCTCTTAACAGCACTTGGTATACTAAAAGTGCCATTGTAATGACGTATTTTTATATAGGCCGTGTCAGATGCGTCAGATAATCCTCTGATATGTAAATAATCCCCCTCTGAGGAACCTGTGTTTTCTATTCTAATCATCACATGTTGCAATGCCTTGTTATTGATGTTTAAAAACAGGATTCCTCTGTCGACCATCTTGGAAATATCATTATAAGTATTCCCACCAAGTGCCGTTTTGATTTCTTCGTTGCTTGAACCCGTAGAAAGGCCAAATAAATTCTTGAAAAGCGTTGCTCCGTACTTCTTCCCGTTAAACCAAATACTATTCTCATTTTCGCTGAATCGGATGCTGTCAAACGTTTTCTTGTCCTCCTTCGACATCAAACCGTCCTTGTCCGCAGAGGCCGGATTTGAGATTTCCGCAATCTTGTCATTCAACACTTTACCCTGTGCGGCCGAAAGAGCACTTTCTTCATTATCAGAATTCAGGTTGTTTATGACATTGGGGACAACTACTAAAGTTTCAAGGGATATTCTATCTGATGATATTGAGTATACAAAAATGCCATTGCCTGCATTTATATAAAATCCAATAAATCCATCAAACTTGACGATTCCTGCAGGAATATATGCTATAATCCCATCATATCCAATTGAAACTTTTGCAATTACGACTTTATGATTTACGGCTTCCACAAACTCATCCCAATTCCCTACAATAGATTCCACGTCTGTTGTAGACCAATCTTTTGTCGTTTCTAAAGCTCCCGGTAAAATGTAAACTACGTTTCCACTCACATACTCATTGATTCTCTCCAACAGCACATGCCCGTTCCGCTCACCCTCCTGGAACGGGATGCCCTCTTTCCCCGTCAGCTCCGTGCGTTCCGGGGTCTGTAATATCGTCTTTCCTTCTACTGCCATGACTACTTGTGTCTTAATTGTTTCCTTACTGTCCTTCTTGTCACCTCCACCATCATAACGGGGCTTCCGTCAGCCCAAAGCCAAGCCTTGCCTTCCTCCAAGAGCAGGGCGTTGCCGACAAGCTCATACGGGTCCCCGCGCCCTATGATGCCGGAAGAATTGGCGCGGGTCGTTCCCAACCCCGCCATGTTCAACCGTGAATAGTTCATCCTCTCCATCATTCCGCCTCCCTGATAGTGGCCTTCGTCACTTCCGACATGCTCTCAATCCTGATGTGCATCGGATAAACGCCGTGTCCGAAGCACCAGTCTATGAACTGTCCGGGATTGTACAAAGTGTTCGGCAGGATGCACGGCACGAACGTCCCCTCGTCCGAACTCCTCTGCGAGATGTAAAACCCGCCGCCTTCCTTCCGTTCCAGATGGAGAGCATAGTCCGCGTTCACCGTCTCTTCCGCCACATACCTGTCACCCTGTAGGGTGAAATTCAAATTCCTGAGTGCCATGTCACTTTTCCTCCTTCTTTACTGTATTATTATCATGTTCCCTTTGAAACAGAAGCTCTGCCGCCATCTTGGCTATCTCGTCCTTGTTGTCGATGATTACCCTCATCGTCTTCTCCGCCTTCCGGAGTTCCTCCTTCTGCCATGATTTCTCCCTTACCGACACGAACTCGCAGAAAATGCAGTAAGCCGTCCACAACATCGAGAACACCGGTATGGGAACCACCACGCAGCACAGGATGTCGATGAAGCACAACGTCAGGAAAGGCGTGAAGTACTTCTTTGCCTTCGTGGCCGTCTTCTTGTACCCCGTGGAAGTCCGCGCCTCGCCGCGTTGTTTGGCCTTTTGTACCCCAGAGACCAAATCCACGGCCATTGCGCCTATCGTGGCCGCCACGCATAATGCTATCAGTATGATGTGGTTCATCATGTGATTTTCTATAAAATCAATAATCACTTTTTCCATTACAATGCTTTTTTTAGTGTTACAAAATCCTCACCGTGCCACAAGACAAGACCCGCACGACATACGATCCAGGAACGCGATGGGGTTCCCGTTTTTCCACTTCCGGCCATAACCGCACGTTCCGCCCTATGGAACCCCAATGCTTATCCATGGCCATCTTCCTTTAATCAGTACACCGCTTTCTTCAACTCCGCGACCTCCCCGCGCAACGCCTCCACCTCGGCCATGAGTTCCGCCACGCCTCTTTCCTCCAAAGCCACCGGCATGCCCGATTTGGCCGAAACCAATGAGATTTTCTTCCATGCCGTCGTGCTGTCAGGCACCTTCCCCATGAAGGAACGGTGGTATATGTTGCCATCCGAACTGAAACCCAACTGGTGGTAATAATTTCCCGCGTTCGTGTGCAACGTCAACACCCCGTTGGCATTGCTTCCATGCGGGAAAAGTCCTGCCGTGCTCGCCAATACGTCCGAATCGAAATACACGCCAGGTATTGCACTCGTCCGCGTAATGATTCCATTCGTAGACCCGCCCGAAGCGTTCATGTTCTTGATCCGAAGCTCCGAGCCGCTCCAATACACCTTCCCGTTGAACACGATGCAATCCGAGTCGGTCGCAAAGAACAACGCCTGCGGGTTGGACCCCGTCAATGACAAAGCCTGCGCCCGCGTCTTGCTCGCGTACACCTCCAAAATCTTCCCCGTGGGGGAGGATGCAAGGGGGACAATGCCGCCTTGCTCCCGGTCTTCCGAATCAATCACTTTCTCGTCCATAAGCCATGACTATTTGATGGTAAGGGCGGCTTTTATCGAGTCGGCTATCGACTTGGCAGAGTTCGCCGTGTTCGTTGTCGTAGTCAGCTTGTCATTCAGGGCTTTTCCTTGTGCTGCCGATAGTGCCTTCGCCGTGTCCGTGGAAGTCAGGCTGTTCACCACGTCGCTTTTGTTCAGCTTGGCATCCACCTGCGACTTCAACGCCTTTCCCTGGGCAGCCGAAAGCGCGGCATCCGTGCGGTCGCTCGTCAGGCTGTTGATGACCTCCGTCTTGTCCGACAACAGCACGAGGTCACCGTCCTTGCATACATAAACGCCCTTAAAAGAACCTGCCGAAGGCATCACGTACACCTTGCCCTCTATCGGCTTCCTGGCCAAGCCGTCACTTCCGGCAAGTTCGGCATATTGCTTGGCCTTGTTACTGTCATCGGCAATGGACCAGTTGTTATAATACGTACCGTCAATACGGTAACACAACTGTTTCATGTCTTTCAGGTAGACCAGGCTTCCCCCTGCCTTCGTGGACGATGCCTGCTGCACCGTCTGCGTGCCCCCCACAATCTGGTCGAGCAGCACCGGGACGCAAGCCTCCTGCACCGTAATGATGCGCTTTGTCACGTTCGTGCTAGCCACCGTGTTGCCCGCTGCCACCTCCTTCACGTCTATGTAATCGTCCACCACCTCGCTCCGCTTCACCTGCGCGTCGTTCGTCACGTTCGACAGCCCCACCTGGGCCTTCGTCACCCCGTGCGGGTTGCTCTTGTTCCCCGTGTGCGAGGTCAGCTCCGACTTCGTGGCATAAGTTTTTGCCGCGTCGGCCGCCTTCAGGAACACCGACAAGTCCACCGTGCCCCCCAGGGCGTCCCAGTTGTCGTCGTTGTGGTCACTGGCCGAAGTGTTCGTCACGCATACCACGTTCGTCCCCGCCGGGTACTTCTTGCCACCCAACGTGAACTCGGCCGTCACGTTCCACGTGTCGCCCTTCACCGCGTTCGTCAGCGCGAGCACATCGGCAATGGTCGCTTTCGTCCCCATTACCTTATACACGCTGCCCAGTTTCGAGTTGATGGCATTGTTCATCTCTTCCATTGTAGGAAGCGCGTCCACCAACGCCTTCAACGCCTTTCCCTGCGCCGCGCTCAAAGCCTTGTTCGTGCTCCCGTCCGTAAGGCTGTTGATTATCTCCACTAAATTATAAACCACGCCGTTGAACACGATGCGGTGCGTGTCCGTGGCGAAACACATCGCCCCCGGCTTGCTCGATGCCAAAGCCTTCGCATCCGACTCCGACTTCGAGGCATATACCTCAAAAAGTTGTCCCACCGGGCCACTGGCAATGGGCATGATGTCCCCGTTGTCCGCGCCGTCCATATTCCACGAGGAAATAGGTTCTTTTACTTGTTCTTCCATCATTTTTCATTTATTATTTAACAATCAAAGAAGCATCCGCATACTTCTTCATCACAGTCGTGTAGTATAAGCTGCCGATATAAGTCAGCTCTATCTTTGCCGACTCCATCTCGTCCAACGAAAAGGTATTTCCGTTGATGTGGGTCCATGTGGTCGGGTCATCCGGCAAGGTGACCGATTGCGTGCCTTCCTCGCAGAATACGAATATCTCAATCCTGTGCCCGGATTTGGGAGTGCCGGCTATGCTTAACGACTGTGGGGAGCTGATGCTTATGTCAACCATGTCCACGTCCGCCGGTATGCCCGAAAGGGTGTCTGCATGCTCCACTTTGGGACCTTTGGCCATCTCCGTCACCACGTTGAAGTCGATGAGTTGCACCATTGCATTCCCATTGAAGAAGTACAGTCCAAGATTCCCCGTCTGGGCATGGCGCATCAGGTAAACCTTGCCCGCTATGGGAGAGTTTCCGTCAAAGCCGCAGAGGAACTCACGCTTTTGGTAAGCGAAAGGCGTCACCGAGGAATCCGACCAGTTATTATGGAGTTTCCCGTCTTCTCCCGTGGCATAGATTTTTTTGCTTCGTTCATAATAAACCACGGACTTCACTTTGGTGACGGATGACATTTCCGGCATCGGAATGGTCGTGTCATTGTAATCACAGATGCCAATGCCTTGGGAAATTGCCGTGTTGAATATCAATCCGGAAAGAGAAGAGCTTGTTGCCATTCCCGGAGATTGGAGGTCGGACAAGGAATTGGCCAGTTCAAAGCCGCTTCCTCCCTCATCAAGCAACCTTGCCAATTCATCAAGCAACCGGTTGACTTCCGCCACAGTCCTGTTTAATTGTGCCATATCTATTATTGTTTTGTTTTTTACATAAACTTTCCTATTCTACGCTGCCAAAATATTGCTTCGTACCCGTTCATTACGCCTGCACGGCATTGCAATGAAGCGAACTCCCCTACATTCAAAGCCCGGCTTGTAAAGCCCGTAGGGTCGAAATCTTCAGAGGAAGCACCGGAAAGGGCGAACGCCGTGTTGCTCATATTGTACATTATGACATATTGTCCCACGAGCGACCTTATAAAATTCTTTCTTTCCTCATCTTGTGTCACGTAATAATCTGACAGGCCCGGAAGGTACAATGGTGGAATTTCGGTGAACTCGCCACTGAAAACCACATATCCGCCAAGCTTTTCAAAATCAATTTCATATTCTCCTTCAAGTCCGTCAACAGGTTTCAGGTACTGTCCGATGTTGGTTTCTGTGATTACGGTACGTGATTTTCCAACATACCCCCTGAATATGCCTTCATTGGCAATTATAATACCCTCGAACTTCCCGTTCTTGGACTCGGTGCTCCCGTCCTCCAACACCTTGAAGTTACCGTTGGCGGTCACCGCACCTTCAAGCGATATATTTTCTCCCTTGATGTTGACATCCCCTTTTTCAATGTCGATACCGACTTCCTTAAGGCCGTTGTTGATACCGATATGCACAGAATCCGCCGTCTGTTTTATCTCGCTCCGCAAATTCTCGTCCAAGTCCTCCACCGAAGACGTGATTTCATCAGCCCTCTGCTCCAACTTGGAAATGCTGCCGCCATGGGATTCCAAGTCGGTGACCACGTTCCTGATGGCACCGTCCAAAAGCTCGAATCTCGCCGACACGACGCTTCCGTCCTCCATCACGAAATTACCCTTGAAAAGGTTCCCGTGAGGTGATATTCTTGTCACGAGTTTCCCTTCAAGCGAAAACGAGTTCACACCGGCATACTGGGCGACGTAAGGGGAATCTTCCCCGTAGGCCGAGAGGACAACCACATTCTGCCGGGAAGCGTCAAAGGCATTCCCTACCGTGACAATATTGTCTTCCGCCAAAGGCACGGTGCTCCCCTCCATGTATTCCCCCGCATCGTCAGACAAATCAATGTAATCCTTGCCCACACCAACCACTCTCCTCCAGTAGAACTGGTTCGATACCCCTTCGTACACCCCTTCTTTGATATTGAACGTGCGGCACTGCGCATTGTCGCCAACCCTGAACTCGTTGACAATCCTTTTGCCTCCGTCGTCATTCACAAAGAAGCAGCGGTATGCGGTCACACGCCCCACAGAACCAAATTCCTCCACCGGCTCGCCTTCGGAATCATACACTTTTTCTCCCGCCGCGTCGATGACGATATTGTCCGTTATTTCCATTACCCTGGAACACACCATCCCCGCAGGAGACAGCACGTTGGTTCCCCCGGTATGGTAAGCATGCTTTATCTCCAACGAGTCGAAATAAGCCTTCATGCGCACGTACAACTCGTCCACTTCAAAGTACGAGCGTCCCGCCGCGTTCTTTTTCAGCAATCCGTAGCCGCTCCCGAGAAGCCCAGTGACAAAGTTGTCGCTCGAAAGGTCGCCACGAAGCAGCAGCGAGGCCAGTTCCGCCGCCCCGTCGGAAGATATTTGGCCGCCGGATTCGCCGGATGAAAAATTACCGATATGCAAAAAATCACGCAATGACGTAGAATTGAAAATGGCATCCCCTATACGGTTTATGCTTGAAAACTCACCGATATTCAATCCTTTTCTTATCGTGGCACTATCAAACTCTGCACTTCCGTCTTCTTTCAGTGTACCTCCGCTTTCTCCCGGTTTGTAATTCCCATATAATAATCCTTTCAAAAAGCTGATAAGGGCAGAGGCAGCATCCTCCGTGTCTTTTTTCAGGTAATTTCCTTGCAGGTTGACTATTGTCCCACCGGTATGATTTACGGAATTGCCGGATACCATAGCGTCAATCTTGTTTTGCATGCGCTCAAGCGTGCTTTCCTCCTTGGCCTCTTTGAGGGTGACTTCGTAACTCGGTATCAGGCTTTCCCCTTCTTTGATGGTGAGGGTGTCAATGGTTATATGCAACTCTTCATGGAAAAGATCCTCATCGGAAATCTTTATCTGCATACCCTCCTTGATGGTATCGTGAAGGCTTATACCTCCGGATTGTATGGCTTCGTCGTGTTGGCGGGCCATCGCAATCTCGTCTATTTTTGGGGAATAGGTATGTTTCGTGTGGTCTACCTCGGAAAGGTATTCCTTACCGGCTTTTAGCAATCTTTGCGAAGCCGCTTTGACATACGCCTCAGGCATGTCTATGCCTAAAAGCACGAACTTGTCTCCGGATTTAAGGGGATACGATTTATAAGGGTAATACAGCTTGTTGGATTCGTCTTCCGAACGGTCGCACCTAAGGATGTAGTGCTTCACGCCGCCATCCGTCTCCGCATGGCAGCTCCTGATGTCGAACTTCCGCCCGCTGCAAAATCCGCTCTTCATGCTCAGCGAACAACCGTCGCCCACGGTACCCGCAAGGTCGAAGCCCACGTCTTTCAGCGTCACCGTGAACACGGGGATTGTGTCGCCCGGCGAAATGGCACCGTCATCCTCTATCGCTTGCGCGTCCACCAGTTCGTCCAAGTTGCCGTTGTCGCTTTCTGCCAATGACACATCTATGCCCGAAGCCTTCAGGTCTTCCGCTTTCATGCCCTCCATGGATGGAAATATCTCTTCCAATTCATCGTTGCTTCCGTCAAAAAACACGCACCCCTCACGTATGCCGTATTTTTCAATGTTGTCGCTGTCTATATAAGGGTCGAGCGTGATAGAAGGGAAACCGGGAAGCATCAGATTGGGGGCATACATATTATTGGGTAGCAATGAACCGTTATGGTTCCCGGTTAGGAAACTTTCTCCGATTTTGCTTGTTTCCGATGCATACAAGATTTCAAATCGCGTAGGAGAGGGAGATTCAACGAGCTCATATTCCACGCTCGTCTCATGGTACAGTTTCAAGTCATATTCATGGTTTCCGCCACCGTGGTTCGTGTAGCTCGCAGAAGACATGAAATTATTGAAATCAGGTATCTCTTCTGCCGGAATTAAAAGTATGTCGCGTACGTAGGCGTATGCCTTGTCATAACATAGGCTACGGTCATTGCTGTTTCTTACCTTGAAAGTTGAACGGAGCATACCTTCTACGTATACTTCGCATTCCGTACCGATTATCGCTTCATGCCAAAGCATTTTGATTTCGTAGTTCAGGCCGTTATGGCGTTCCTCGTATGTTACAGGGACAGACAAGAGTTCGTATTTCCCTTTTGATAATTCAATGAACGTACACTCTTTAGGAGAGGGCACATCGTCATCGAATTCTTGTCGGCTTGCCACCTTATGCACTTCTCCATTGATGCGCACTTCGCTCCAGGTACCGATTTTTTCCGGTGCATTATCGCTGAATATCTTGCATTTGGCATGGGTGTTGTCGATACGTTCATATTCTATTCTGCTGACTTCTACTATGGCGTACGCTTCCCGTAAATTGTTATAATAACGGTTCGGAAGGTTCCTCGTGCTTCCATAAACTTTAAGCCTGGTGACGACCTCTGCGTCTTGGTCCGTTATGGATTCTATTTCGTAAAGCCCGTTATTTTTGCCATACTTGAAAACCTTGCTTAATGATTCCGACGTGGCACCGATGGTTATGGTGCGACCTTTTATGATGAAAGGGACATTGAATTTAGAATAAGAATACCCAAGTGCCGTCCATACGTTGATTTGTTCCGCCACGACATTGACATCCGTCTTTCCTCCGCATCCGGGAGAGACTTCGACTGTCCACTTCCTATCTCCGCTATACAACCTGTTCAGGTTCACCTGTATGCGTTCCGCAAGGGCTTCCACGTTGGAGGCGAAGAAACTGAATTTCGGCAGGGAAGAATAATGTATAAGGTTGTCTTCTTTTACATAGTCCAGAAAAAGGCATTTTACCAAATCATTGCTTGCACTGTTCAGTTTGATGCTGTCGTATGTGAAGGCGTCTCTGTTGTAACTTGCACGGCATTTTTTGAGGACAGGGGGGGCGTAGTTTATTTCATATTTTTCTCCACGGTATTCCAGATAGTCGCCCGTTTGGAAATCTATGGGCACTTCGCTTTCCACCTTGCAGAGTACGTAGCTTTCACCCATAAACTCCCCGTTGTATTCCAAACTCGTTACCGTGCAACGTTTGGTTTTGCCTGTCTTGTCTAATATTTCGTATTTCATGCCGATAGGATAATGTTACCACAAGGTTCTGTTACCCTTACGGTGATTTTAAACTCCAACACGTCTTCTCCGTTTCCATTCCAGAAGTCATCGGGGGCAAATTGTTTCATGTAACAACCGCCTCTTCCGATGAGTGTATGGGGACTGTAGATTTTGAAAAATGTACCTCCTCCGTCCCTCCCGGTAAGGTATGCCATGAATTCCTCTATTTTGGTATAGGCGCTTTCAAGGTCTCCTTTGTAACAAAGTGAGATATCCAGGTCGTATGCTTTCATCTTTATGGTTACAGGGCGGTACGTGTCCTCACCATCCTCATCCGGCCAGTCCCGTGACGGGAGTTCCTTCGCCTCGTTTTCCGGAAGGAAAGGTATGTTGGTGCAGGCGATGTTCCAGTCCCTTACCGTGTCCTTCACCTCTGCGCCTTCTTTCTCTTTTTGAATCAATATGGTGTAAGTCTTACTCATGGTCTGAATAGAAAAACAGAGCCTGCCCCATAAAGGTTTTATCCCATGGGGCAGGCTCTGTGGCCTTCAAATGATTTACTATTGTTCTACGAATGCAAATATAATATTATTTTCTAAATAATCATATTTTTTTATGTTTTATTTCTTGCGTACGGAAACATTTCCGTGGCATTCTTCGTGGGAGGAAATATGGCATGCGGCCCCGTGTGAGTAGACAAACACTTTGGCTGCGTCTTCCTGTATGATTTCCACACATGAATGGTCATACACGTTTATAAAAACTTTTGAAAGCCCTTCTGCCGTGATAACGACTTGGCTCTTGTCCCGTATATGTAATGTAGACGCAGAATACCGTCCGAATGAAATCTTTCCCCGGCATGCGCCGTTGAATACATAAATCCCGTTTTCCCCTTCTTCCGGTACAGTCTCGTCAATGAATATCAGATGTTTGTGTCGGATTTCATCTGTGGAATGGGAGAGAAGGTATGAATTTTCAGGAAATGAATGCTTGATTACGAAGTCTATTCCTCGTTTGTACATGTCGAGCAGGCCGTCCGTGTCTGCCTCTTTCATCATATTGTACCATTCTTCACAAATACCACAGGCTTTTGCCCCGGACATTATTTCTTCATTCAGTTTGTTCATGATGACATTTTTTTTAATGAATCCAGAAACCCGAAGACTTGCTTTGTTTGGCACTGCGTAGCATGTCCCTGATTTCTGAGGCTATTCGTGCTTGTTCTCCCGTGTTGTCCGCGATGACCTTTAGTTGTTGGACCTGGGCCTCAGCCAGATTGGTCATTTTGGGGAACTGTTCTCCGCAATATTTCTCTATGACGGAACGCTGTGCGCTCAAATCGGCTCTCATGGCATTGATATAGGAACCAAGCAAGTTGGCTGTGTCTTCCGTCACGCCCTGTATACTTGAACGCATGCTGCCTCCGCTTTCCGTTTTGCTTAAAAGTCCACCGCTCTTTTCGTTTAGCAGTTGAAAAGCGTTTTCCATGACTTCCACAATATTTTTCCCTTCTGTATTGAACCAGTCTGAAAGATATTTCATTCCTTCATCCATCGTTCCGTTCAAATCATTCAGGTTGATGATGCCTCCTTGGAAGTTGCCATTATCGTCCATTTCCCCGAAAAGTGCCTTTTGCAGTTTTTTCATCGCCGGTTCAAGGATGCCTATGCGCAGGATGTTGTTTGCTACCTTTGAAAGGAGGTCGCTCGCCGTTTGCTCGAATGCTTCCACGGCATCCTCTCCGTTCCTGAACGCACCTACCAACGAATCGCTTAATTGCTTCGACCAGTCTTGCAAGTCAAGCTCGTAAAGAGAGGCCACCGTGTCTTGTACGAAATAAGTAATCTGGTCGTTCAGTTCTGCGATTTGTTCTTGGTAGTCTTGTATCTTGGCTGGGTCGGAATCTTTTTTGCCTTCCTCCGCGTTCAGTTGTTTCTGTAGTTCCAGGCGTTGGCCGACGAGGCTTGCATATTGGGCCATGTAGACATTGTCTTCACTGCCTTTTTCTCCGGCTCCAACTGCTTTCAAGGCTCCGTATGCCTCCTTTTCTATGCCCACCGTGAAGTTCAGTGAAGCCGCGAAGCCGTGTGCTTTTCCTCCGTTCCAGATAAATTTTTCCATTTTACTCTTCGGAAGAAGGTCATTCATCATGCTGCGTCCTCCGTCTTTCAGCACATCGTATGGCATCGAATAGGCTGCGCTTAGTCCGCTACCCGCACGTTCAACTTGCTCTGCAAGTTTTCCGTAAGAGGACAATGCCCTTTCTGCCGCATCTGTGGCTGCACCGAAAGAACGCTCCACGGCTTTCCCAAGTTGGTCGTATGCGGTTTGTAATTCCTCTACGCGTCTTTGACTTTTCTGTATTTCCTCGTCAAGTTTCTTGTCATGAAGTTTGGCAATTCCTCCGATAATTCCCGTTACGGCTCCGATGCCCATACCTACAAACCCAAGGTTTTTCAATATTCCGGCATCTGATACCCCAAACAGTTTGCCTATGGACTGGAAACTCCCACCCATGGAATTTGAACTGCTGAAAACATTCCCCATGATGTCGGTAATGTCACTTGCGCCTTTCATGCCCAACGATTCAAACATGCCGGAAACGGAAGAAACCGCATCGTTCATGGACTCCAATCCGTCTATTACATGGTCTATGGACTTCACCATGTCTTCCTGTGAGGCGACAATCCCGTTTTCAATCTGGGCACGGGTGTATTTTACGGTTTTTCCTGATTCCTTGTCATAGAATGAAAGTTCTTCGGCATTACCAAGGTAATGTTGCAGTTCCTTCCATTTTGCAAGCTCTTTGGCCGAATTGGAGATGCCTTTCCACGGGTTCCTTTCCAAGGACTCCTCCCTGAGTTTGCGCATGGCTTCTATCAGCTCTTTTGTCTCTTCCACGGACAACTCTTGTGATCGGGAGAACGCATTGATTCTTTCGATCATGTCGTCTATCGTCCTCGTAGACATGCGCCCCAAGTCGTCGAAGATATTCGCCCAATCGGATTCTTTTTTGAATTGTTCCAACAATACGGAAGATTTGTCTTCTTCTGCTTTCTTCTTACGGCTCGAAATCAAGCTTTCAACATCCACACCTCCTGTTTCAAGTTCTGCTCTTCGCCCATCAATGTCCTTCAAGTCCTTTTGTAGGTCGCTTTCTATTTCCTCTATCTTTGCGGCATAGTCCTTGTGGTTTTTGATAAGCTCGCTGAGGTTTTTCACCTGTTCTTCTTTGAGCTTTTCCGAATTTTCACGATAGGCGGACACAAGCCCGCCAAGTGCTTTCAGTCCGTTGTCCTCCAGGCCTTTTTCGTCCATGCCGAGTACGTCTTCAAAAGAAAAGGTTGTGCCACTGAGTTTTTCTTCGATTTTCTTTTTCAGTTCGTCTCCAAGGTTTTCTGATTCCATCAGCCCGCCGAAAACGATTTGGCCGGCCAGGCTTCGGTTACCTGTTGTATCGGATAAATCTTTGAACAAGTCCCATTTCTTTGTCGTCTCAGAGATATATTTTTCAATTTCTTTCAGATTTCGGTCCAGTTCTTTTTTTTCTTCCCCTTGGCGTAAATCTTCTATTTTGAATCCGAGGTCTACGAAAAGCTTCCTTTGGCCTTTGCTGTTTCCGAGTTCTTCCCGTATTTGTTCCCAGATTTTTTCCGGGTTTTCCATGCCGGGGGAAAGATAGCTTTTTACGGAGGAGAATAATGGATTGGATTGGGTACGTTCGGAAGCATTTACCTTGCCTTCTATTTCTGACCATTCCTTATAATAGGAAATGGCCTTTTCTATCAGCCTGATACGTTCATTCCACAAGTCTGCCATGGGGTCTTTGTCCGTCCGTGCCGGTTTGCCCGTGTCCACTCCGAAGGATTCCGCCTCCTTTTTGGCCGATTCTATCTCATTCTTTAGTTCTTTGAGACGTTCTTGCTGTTCCTTATAGCCTTTGATGATAGAACCGTCTTCGTTCGTGATGTTTTTTGAGTTTTTGGCCTCATTGTATTTCTTTTCCGCATCCCTCCATTTTTGGATGGCTTTCATGCGGTTTTCTGCAAAGGTCCCGGATTCCTTGTTTGCGTCCTTCCATTTCCCGGTCAGGTAATCGAATTCCTTTTTGGCTTTTCCCGTATCGTCCTCCAACTCATTGAGCTTAAGGTCGAAAAACAACGGGATGGAGAACACGCCGCTTGTGGCTCCCGTCTCCTTCCAACGTCTCATGTATTCCAACGTCTCCTGAAGGCCGTCTTTCACCTTCTGTTGCTCTACCGAGAGGGGGATGCCATTCATCTGTCCCAACTTCTTTTCCACCTCCCCGATGATGGCCTCGGTGTCCCTTTCCGCATGCGTGCCGTCCACGTGGAGTGACATCGTACCCTCTACCTCCTTCTTCATCGCGGCGGCAAAGTCGCTCAGGTAGTCGAATTGCTCCTTTATGTTCCGGTAACTCGATTCTGCTATCCTCACATCCATTTCCGTGGGCACCGACGCACGTCTTTTCGCATCTTCTATCTTCCATAGTTCCGATGTGATGCGGTTCAACTGTTCCTGTGCTGCTTCTGCCCAATCAAATACGTCCCATCCGATTTCTCCTTGCATCCCAAGTCCTTTGAGTCCGGATATGGCATATCGTGCGCCGGCCGGTCCATGTTTGTCTGGTTCGGAAAGGATGGACATGTATTCTTTTATCTCTTCCGCTTGTCGTTTCAACAAACTTGCGCGGTTGGCATCGGCCAGTTCGCTGACTTGCCGGTTCACGTTCGTCAAGTCTGCCTCTTCCAGTTTTTTCAGGGAATCGTATGTGGCCGTCAAGGAGGGAGCCAGTACGGACAGCTCGTCAAAGGCCATTTGTTTCTGAAGGGAAGAAGAATCTGCACTTCGGATGACATTCAAGAGTTCGTTGATTTTATTCTTCCGATTGTCAATGGTCTGTCCTATGCGTTCCATGGAACGGTTGAAATTCTCGTTGGCAGCTTCGGCTACCGTTGCAGCCGTGGAAAGTTTGTAAATCGCATAGACCAACGACGACACTCCTGCTGCTACCCAGAAATAAGGATTTGCGGCGGTTACCGCCCATAATGATTTCAGTACGCCTATCAGCCTCGTTTTTGCCAACGTCAGTAATTTGGTTCTTGCGGCAGCCAGTGCCTCACTATTTGAAAGGGCAATGTTGGCGGATGTGGCAAGGGCCTTTTCCGCAACGGCTTGGCGAAGCACGGTCATGCCAAGCTTGCGGTACGTGGTCACTGCCATTATCGCTGCCTTGTAAGACCCGTAAATTACGATAAGTTCACCGATGGCTCCTGCAAGTTCCTTCCAATGCCCGGTCAGTCCGGCAAGCATATCAAGGCTTCCTCCGATGATTCCGTTATTGGCCTGGGCGATGTCGGCAAGCATGATTTCATAGCTGTCTTTGAGTTTGTCCAGTTTTCCGGAAAGGCTCTCCGTCAGTACGGCCTGCATGTTATAGAACTTTCCTCCCGCGTTGGTCATGTCCCAAAGCACGTCTTTTACCATTTGGAAGGGGACCTCCCTGCGGCTTATCTTGTCGAAAACTTCGCCTACGCTCACTACGCGTCCTTCCAACATGCTGAACTTCTTGGCCAACTCATCCAACAAAGGGATACCGGCTTCCGTGAATTGCCTTACTTCCTGTCCGCGAAGGAATGCGGCACTGCGTACCTGCCCGTAGGCCAGGATAAGCCGTCCCATGTCCACGCCAAGGCCGGAAGATATGTCGGCCAGTCTATTGGTCGTGTCATAAAGTTCTTCGTAAGGAATGGAGAAAGCGGCAAGCTGCTTGGTGTATCCCGTCAGGTCCTTGAAAGTGTAGGGGCTTTCTACCGCAAGGTCACGGATTTTGCCGAATATCGTCTCCGCTCTTCCGGCATCACCAAGGATGGATTTCAGGGCTATGAGTTGTTTTTGGAACTCACCGCCGATTTCTACGATTTGGGTGACGAAACGTTCGATGGTGTACAATGAGTACAGGTTGGCTATCTGGTTCCTTAGTTGGGATGAAATGTTAGTCCCGCTCTTCATGCTCCGGTTCAGGCGTTCGCTCGAAGCAGCCTGTAGGTCGGCCGCACGTTGGGCACGGGAATGTGCTGCGGCAAGCTGTATTTGGGATAGGGCCGCACGTTGGGACATGCGTGCCTGTATTTCCATGATCCTTTGTTGGCGCACGTCACTGGCAGTGGTATTGTAATTCAGCCCGGCTTTTGAGAAGGCTTGCCGGATGGCATCCTGCACGCTTGCCTTTTCAACTACCATTTTCACCCTTGCCTCGAACTCCTTGCCTTTCAAGGCTTCATTGACGCTTCCCCTCAAAGTCTGTTTGTTCACCTCCATGGAAAGTTTGCCGGTGTTCTTGGGAAGGGTAGGGGTGATGCGGGCTTTGAATTCCTGGCCCTTCAGGTATGATGTAATGGCACTCTTGAAAACATTCTTGTCTATGCCCAGTTTAAGTTTGGCATTCAGCTTGTCGAAGCGTTTCATCGCTTCTTCTATACCTGCCTGGGTATTGTCTTTTATACCCAATGAAAACCATAGTTGACCCAAATCCGCCATTCTATTTTCCTCCGTTATCCTTGTTCAACATTCTTAGCCCTTCAAGGCTGATTCTTACACCTTTCCCTTTTTGTGCGTTCCCGTATTTCCTTTGCCACTCGTCAGCCTTCTTCATTACGTCCAAGGCATCTGCCTTTTCAAATTCCGGTCCTCCTCCGTTTTTCCCTTTCCGTTTCTTTTCTCTTTCATAAACTATGATGGGGCAGTCTATCAGGCCGAGTTCGATTTGGGCGGCCGTATGGACCCAGTAATATCCCCACATCGGGACGACCCATATCCCAAAAAACAGGTTGAGGGGCTGTGTCAGGAAGGGATGTTTTTCTCCTGACGACCACGCAGAGCCGTAAAACTCTCTTGACGGATACGATTTACTTCCTCCCTCGTCATCGACTTTACGGTATCTTTCATCTCGGTCAGTAATATTGTACAGGCGCAATATCCCTCCACACGTACTTTTTTTTTACCTGTTTCTATAAGCGGGAGAAGTTCTTCGTCACTATATTGCATCACGTAGAAGAACCAACGCCACAGGAACCAGTAAAAGAAAAGTATCTTCCAATAACCGTTCAATACGATGGCGGCGGCACATTTGCTGTTCACCTTGTCATCTTCTTTTTCCGTGAGCATGATGTGGGTCACTTTACGCTTCGTCCCGTTTCTCATCCACGCCACATGCCATTTTCTTCCGCGTATTTCAACTGTGTCTTTGCTGTTCTCAACGATGGCATCCAGAAGGGCTTCGTCTTCCGTCGTGGGTGGATTTACCGCCTTTTTCTTTTTCATTTTGTCAAGTCATGATAAGTTTAACAAAAAAGGGCAGCGGCCTATATTGCCACCGCCCGTAATCCTCTCCCTCCTATGGAGGTTATCCACTGACCGTTTCACTCAAAATAAAGATGTCGGCACCTTCGCTGTTTTCCAACGGGGTTACGGCCACGTTGAAATAGGCGGGTTTGTCCCCGTCCGCTGCCACGAAGTTGGCATACATCTCCACATTGGGAAGGATGATGATGGTCTGCCGGTCCTCGCTTTGCATCAGGAGGGCGCCGGTCACCTTCTTCGGGGCAAGGCTGTAGGCCGCACCTTTATAGGTCTTTCCGTTGATGATGTTGGTGGCACTTGCGATGGCCTTCTTGTTTTCCATAAGAATGTCGTTGACATCACCGGCCACGCTCGCCACTTGGAAGGTAATGTCCGGGTCTCCTTTTGAAGCCTTGGAGGTCCATACAGCCTTGGTGGTGATTCTCACGCGTGTCACGTCAGCCGAACCGGTGTCGAACGTTACCCCGTCATCCAATGCCGGAAGTTCAATATCCATGGTGAGCGATTCTGAATCCAAATCCGTGGTCTTGATTTCACCGGCTTTAAAATACACTTCTTTTAAGTCGTTGAACAAGACTTTCAAGTCTGCCAACGCTTTTGTTACTGTCAATCCTGCCATATTGCTAAATTCATTTAATGGTGTTATCCTGTTAATTTTCTTGCTCATAAGAATCAGTGGTGTTTACGATAAGTCTTGCTTGTATGTTCCATATCGTGAAGCCTAATCCGTCATCTCCTTTTAAGACGAGTAAGGGTCGTACTGCCGAGAACCTTTCGGTCACAATGGGGAACTTCCCGGTAACTCCGTCCAACATCTCTTGAAGTTTCTTTGTATGTGCTACGCCTTGGCTCCTGTTCCTTGCTGCTATTTCTATACGCAGGGTGGTTTTCTGCCAGGCGTTTTGGTCTTCAATGGATACAGGGAGGGAAACCACGATGAAATCATTCATCTGTTGCCCTGCGGCCGCAGGACGATGTTCAGGAAACACATGCCCGGAAATGTCACCCAACCTTTGGCATACCTCTTCCAATACTTCCGATATGTGATATCTCGTCACGTGGCTCATTGCGGTATGGTTTTTAGGTTTTGCATCAGTATCTGTCTTGCATGCAGCCATGTTTCCGTGAGCACGTTCAGGTTACGTGACGATTCGATATATTCCGAATATTCCGTACCCGTACACATCACTATTGAGAAACCTTTTTTGGGGACATTTGTATAGCTTTTCAGGAAGTTCAATGAAGTGTCCGAGCCATAAAGGCTGTCCACATCCGTCTTTCCTCTCACTCCTCTGGCATGCCCCTCGTAAGGATGCGACAGATACACATACTTTCCTTTCTCCACTTTAAGTCTTACCGGAGGTCGGTCCCATGATTCCTGGAAACAGCAATAGTCCAACTTCCCGTCCATGTATATTCCACAGGCGTATGAAGTCTGGGTATTTCCGGTGAAACCCTGGAACTCATTGGATTGTACTGCATCTGCAAGCAAACGCTCACAAGCGGAATAAAGGATGTCCTGAACGTGCGTATGGATAATCCGGTGGGATTTTTTCACACCCGCCTTAAACGCTTTTCGGTTCATTGTCTTTACATCCGTACTCATATCCTTAGTTTTTAGAAAGGTTGAAATACACCGTGGTCCCCCATCCGCAATGCTCCACACCGGTCACCATGATGCCTTCTCTATGGTCACGCCCGAAAGCTTCATAGTCTATCAGGTCTCCGGCTGCGGCATCTATCAGGCCGGGGATGTCAAGGCCATGATCACCTTTGTAAACCCCCTCCGACTTGAAACTCCTCAAAGAACTGTTGCCGTATTTCAGGCATTTGCCTTCATATACGGTTTCCTTTTCCCCGTCCGAAAACGAAGTCCCTCCTTCTACCTTATAGATTACACAGTGGTGGGGGAATTCCGGATTTTCTACCTTCTTGGCCATAATCTCATCCCTCTTGAGTGCAACTTTATCGTGGAACCCGCCACGTTCTCCCCATATTTCTTGTAGATTTCGTTGGCCATGATACGCAGGTTGCGTTTGTCGTAAGCACTGCTTTCCGTCGAACCTTCCTTGTGTTTCCAAGTCCCGTGAGCTTCTTCCACGCTTCCTTTTATGCTCGGCGTACTGGCACACCACATATACAGGTCTGCTTTGCAAAGCTCCTTCTGCTTCCGTGTGAGGGACTTTGACGAAGTGCCCGGGGCAATATCGCGGTCTTCAAGGATAGTGGCAATGGCATTGTCCTCTACGTCGAAACCTACGCAACCGCGAAGGTATTCCTCCACGGTGCGTAGGGTCTCTGTATGGGAAGTTCCTATAGTCATGCCTTATCCCTTATGGTGAGATAATACATCCAACGCACCTTGTCGGGCACGACCAGGCCTGTCACTTCGCTCTTGATGACCTGCGTCATGGTCTCGTCCTCAAAAACCTGGCGGATGAGCGTGCGGCCACCGTCATACAACGCCACGCGAGCCCCCGGGGTTTCCATGTAAACCGGCTTGCCGCATTGCACGTCGCCTATCGCGCCGTTCGGCACGTAAACAAGCACGCCCTCGTTGAAACTGTCCATGTACGTATATTCCATGGCGTTCTTATCCTTGTTGAATTTCTCCACCGAGGAAATGCTGTCCACCACTTCGATTCTCGCTCCGATACGTGATTCGATGAATTTCTTGATGGTGTCGTCGTCTACCAAGGCACCGAATGCCGTGATATTGTCCGCATCCGTGATGTCCGGACGGTTGTACATGACATACATCTTCCGGAAGTAGGGCAACGTGATAAGGTCTTCATACGTGGTAAGCGAACACTCCCAATGTCCTTCCGGCGCGTAGTCCTTGCGGCGGCTGTCGAGGCGCACTTGGCGCATCTCCTTTATCGGGTCCATCTCGCCGCTTGTCACCTTCGCGTCTTGTGAGACTTCTCCGCTGCTGTTCTTCGTGTACCATTTCAACACCTTTTTGTTTTTCGACGGAACCTCGAAGTCGATTTCCAACGGGATGCCACCGGGGTTGTTCTTGCCGTCGATGACCAGCTTCCCGAAGTTCGACACGATCTGGTGGCGTTGGTAACGGAACGTGTTGTAGTTTCCTCCAAGCAAGTCGTCCAGCCCGTTGAACAGCAAATCCATGATTGTGTCCTCTATCTCTGGCGTACTTCCACCGATGCTGTCCATGAGCATCATCTTCTCGCGCAATATCTTTCGGCTCAGTACGACTTCATGCTTGAATGTCGGGATACCACCCATTTTCAGGCTTAGCCCGTCCGTCGATTTCGTGTTGCCATCGCTGTCGATGTCCACGTAGGTACCCATCGTGTACGGACGGATGGTAGCCTCTATCTGCTCGTAAGTAGGACGGAGGGGGATGTTCGGGTTCAAAGTGAATCCCATCTGTGCGAAAGTCTCCTCCGCGTTGTACTTCTCCGCGAACATGTCCTGGATGAAATACGTCAGCGCACTCACGCCGTTCTTGTCCACATAACCCATGGAGGCCAAGCCTTTGGCCACAATGTCATAAAATTCTTTTCCTCTTGTGTACATAATCTGCCTCCTTTTTTAATCTTCACGGACAAATTCAATCATTGGAAGCTGTTTCTCTACAGCTTTCGGGATGCCGCCGCCGTTCACCCGGTCCGCATAAATACGTCCGGCTCTTACTACGGCACAAGTGGCCAGTATGCAACCTTCCGGGATACATACGTCCTCGAATATCAGACCGTTCACGTCATCCAATGAACCTTGGGCTGCCGCACCGGCCGTTACGACCTCTGCCGTGGCTTTCACGCCTGTTGAATTGACTTCCACGACCGGGGCGGCGCATGTGCCCGCAGCAGATTTCGTGAAAATCACGCTCGCGCCTTCCTGTTTGGCCGTCCAACCGCTGAATGAACCGACTGCGATTTTTGCGGCCACGGATTCAGGGGTGTTTTCTGTGGTTGTGACAGCAATGTTCACCACAGAAGCGTTGTTAAGCTTGATGCCGATGTTGCCATTTGTGGCGCAACCGCTCGTTACGGTAACTTTGTCCACTTCCTTCACGCCTTCTACACCGTTGGCGGTGATAATCTCGACTTCTTGGCCGGACCCGTTGAATTTCACCATCGTACCGGCACCTATGACTGTGCCGGGGGCAAACTGCGAAGCGTCTATCGTGCCACCTCCCTTGTACAACTCGCGCACCCGCGCCCATACAGGGAAGTTCCCTCCGAACTGCGCCTTCCTTTTGCCAATGGTGTTGAATGTTCCTTCCTGAAAACTCATCTTCTTGCCTTTTTTAATTCGTTATCCTGTTTTACTTCTCTCGTTTCGGAAGCCGCCCCATGCCTGCCATGCGGGCCTTGAAAGCCTCGCGTTTGGCCTTGGCTTCTTCCGTGTCCTGAGGTACGCCGGCTTGTCTCTGTGTTCCACCGAAAGGTGCTGCACCTTCACCGATGTACGATTTGAGTTTCTTTTCATAGACCTTTTTGGTCTCTTCCAATAACTTCACGGCATCCGTGTCGTCGTTCAGCTCAACCATCATTACGGCATCTTTCCACAAAGCCTTGTTGCTCACCTTCAGGCTTTCGGCCTTGTCCGATACTTCCTTGCGAATACGTTCCTTCTTTGCCTGGTTTTCCGATTCCATGAACCGTTCTTCCATGGCTTCAAGGCGTTTCAGTATGGTGTCGTCATGGCCTCCCGTATTTCCGGAATAACCATTAGATCCACTATTAGAGCCTCCGTCACTACCGCCCGAGCCGTCTGCCTTGTAGTTCTTTTTGAACTTTTCTACTTCTGATGCTACGTCATGGCTGAAATTTCCGTCAAGGCTTTTCAGGAAATCCACATGCTTTTGCCAATAAGCATCGTCCGGCTCAACGCCGTCAGCCGGGAGGTTACCTTCCACGTAGCCTGAAATTGTACGCTGCGACAAACTGGTTTTTCCAATCTTCGCAATCATCTCGGATAAGATTTGTTCTTTTTCCATTCATTTCGTCTTTTAAGTATCAAACAAAAAAGGAGAGCCGTACAGACGCTTTTTGCATCCATACGGCTCTCCCGGCCTTTATTTCTTATTATTACGTTTTATTCTGGATTTGTACCCGTCACCTCTATATCCACGTATTTCTTGCACCTCCTGCATTTCACACGCAATATCAGTACGCCTTTCAGGTACGTGATGTCTCCGAGTTTCTGTCCGCATACCGGACAAACTGTCATTTTGTGTGCCATGTCATCCTGTCTTATGCTTATGCAGCTCCGTATCTTCAACATCTTCCTTGAATATATGCCACAAATATAAGAATAGAAACGATAAATACAAAATAAATATTCATATTTTTATATGTAATGGTATAAAATAATATGATTTTTACTATATTTGCATAAGCCATAATAAGAAAAGAGCCGATAAGGCCTGCAAGGACACGCACGCGTATGTCCTGCAGGCCTTATTTTGATTATGTACGAAGAAGGATTTTATACGGTAGAAGGAGAAAAGATATTCACTTGCGAATATGTGGAAGGGCTACGGAAAAGGGACAAGGGGAAAAACAATCCCCTTTGTATCGTGGCGCAGCCCGGTGCGCAGGAACAAAACCTTGCCAAGGACGTGGACATACTCATAACGGGAGGAAATCGAGGCGGGGCAAAATCGTTTACCCTCCTTATGGAAGCCCTGAAAGACGTGTATAACCCGCGTTTCAGTGCACTTCTTTTACGAAATGAGAAAGATGACCTGCGCGACCTTGTCAAGACATCCTACATGCTTTACTCGCAGCACGGAAACTACAACCGTTCCATCAACGACATGACATGGAACTTCAATAAGGGAGGAAATCTGCAGTTCTCTTACTTTTCCGGAGGATTCGACGATTTCAAGGTACGGTTTCAAGGCCGCCAGTATAACTATATAGGTATTGACGAGATTACGCATGTAAGTTATGAAAAGTTTAAATACCTTATTACCAACAACCGTAACGCCTTCGGGTTGCGGAATCGTTTCTGGGGAACGTGCAACCCTGACCCTGACAGTTGGGTACGGAAATTCATAGACTGGTGGATTGGGGAGGATGGACTGCCCATACCGGAACGCGACGGGGTCATACGCTATTGCTTCATGGATGGCAATACGGTAGAGACTATCTATTGGGGGGACACGCCGGAGGAAGTGTATGAAAAGTGCAAGTCTATCATAGACCCTTTGTATGAAGCCGGAGGATATGAGGAAATGGGGTACGACCGTGCACGCATGTTTACCAAATCCGTCACTTTTACACGTGCAAGGTTGGAAGACAACAAGAAACTTACCGAATCCGACCCCAATTATGTGGCCAACCTTGCACAGCAGGATGAAGAGCAGCGTGCCCGAGACTTGGAAGGCAACTGGAATTTCAAGAACGTGGGAGACGACATCATCAAGATGCACGACATGGAGCAGTTTTTCTCCATGCCGGAACTTACCGGAGGGAAACGTTATGCCTCATGCGACGTGGCATTTGAAGGAGGAGACAGCCTCGTGCTATGGCTTTGGTGTGGATGGCATATACAGGATGTGTTCGTTTGCCGTCACGATAGCAAAGGTTCCCTTTCGTCCGTGAAAGCCAAACTCGAAGAGTGGGGGGTGTTGGAGGAAAACTTCACCTATGACCTTAACGGTTTGGGACAGACTTTCAAGGGGTTCTTCCGGCGGGCCGTGCCGTTCAACAACAGGGAGGCCGTGGAGGACAAATACCGCTATGTGTACGACAACGTGAAGTCGCAGTGTGCCTACCTTTTTGCCCATAAGCTTATTGACGGGGAAATTTCCATCAATCCCAGGTTGCTCAAACGCAAATACTCTGGGAAAGGGTTTGAGAAATTGGAACTTAAACAGATTCTTATGAAAGAGAGAAAATGCATAAGGGCCAGCGAGGAAACGTCCGACAAAGGATTCTGCCTCATAAAGAAGCAGGATATGAAAAAGTTCGTCGGACATTCCCCCGACTATATGGAGTCCCTTTTCATGCGGATGGTATTCGAGATAAAAAAAACGGGAAGGCATCGCCCGAAAGGGCTTTTAAGGTATGTGAACCCATTAAATTACAGATAATATGAAAAAAAGAGAAATCAAGGCTAAACGTCCGTGGAAGCGCATACGTCCGTCCGGATATATATCGCACGGGAGGTTTTCTTCCATCGAAGAACCCCTTATGCCGTCAGACAACATGGAATTTGAAACCGTCACGCAGGCCGACTTCATGCGGGAATACTATCCCACGGGGCATGCCATTAACGACCCGGCATTTTATCCAGACATTTACCGCGAGGAAGAAGAAACCGTATACGACGGGAACGGAGACGACACGGGGAAAAAGATAAGGCGTATATACAAGGAACTCGTCCCGCGATATGCTTTTGCCTTTCAACAGATTATTACGATTAAACAACTTGTGCATCTCTGCGGGAACGACATACAGTTTGAACTGGGCGAAGCACGTCCGACGGATGAAAAACAGGAGAAGTTCCTCTCTTTCCGTGAAGGTTGGATTAATAAAGGCATGGAGGTGGAATTTTACAAACTGGCCTCTTCCGTAAAGAAGACTGGCGACGGGGCTTTGGTCTTTTATCTTTCCGATAGTGTATTGGGGTGCAAGTCACTTTCTTACATGAACGGGGATACGCTCTATCCGCATTATGATTCCATAACGGGGGAACTGACGCTTTTCGCACGTTCCTACTACGACTATGACGACGAGGGAAACACCACCTCTGAATGGCTTGAAGTTTGGGACAAGAAATACATGTACCGCTATAAAAAAGGAGTGGGGAAGGGGCGTACCGTTTACGATGTGGTCATCGGAATATTCGGACTTGACGGGTATGTACAAGTCGGCGAGAAAAAGCAGCATGGATTCCAACGTGTACCTGTGGCATACAAGAGGGATGAAGAAGGGGCGTGTTGGTCTCCCTCTCAAGGCAGCATCGACGGATATGAGATGTCATTTTCTCAGATGGCTCACAACAACCAGGCGTTTGGCGAACCTATACTTATCTTGCAAAGTGAGGGGGACAGCGTGGACATTCAGCACGACCTAAACGGTACCATCAAGACGCTTTCCATGGGGACCGATGACAAGGCGTCATATCTTTCTTCTCAAAGTGCATCTGAATCCTACATGAAACAGATAGACACGCTTTACAAGATGATATACGAACAATCATTTTCAGTCATACCCCCGGAACTCAAAGCAGGGGATTTGCCCGCAGCCGCATTGAAGATACTGTATTCACCGGCATACGAAAAGGCAATGATTGATGCTGCGGAATACCAGGACGTCCTGAAGGAAATGGTGAAACTCTTCGCGTTTGGTTATGGCGTGGAAACGGAAAACACCATCGCATTTGGGAACCTCAATATGCGCTATTACATCGAGCCCTACGTCCATATCAATAATTCAGCCGTCGTGGCCGACCTCGCATCGGCCGTACAAAACGGTTTCATGTCCGTGCAGACTGCCGCCGAAAAACTCGGAACCATCTATACCACCAATGCCGAGTATGACCGTATACTCAAAGAAAACAAGGAGAATCGTGAAGCCGCTTTGGCTGACGAGATAGCCAAGAAAAAAGCCACGTTACTGGCTTCCGCGAAAAACAATTCTTCTACTTCCGGAAAACAAAACATAAAACCGTCATGATAGAATACTCACGTAAGCTCAACACCGAGGCCAAAAAGGCGAAAATATCCATAGTTGAAAAAGCCATGGCAGACCTAATGGCAATGGGATGGAAAGAAACCGATGCCTATATCGTCACCGGACAGCTCAAACCTGTCCTGTCGGACCAGTATAACAACGACCAGATGATGAAGACTGTCACAGACCCCGCATTCGCAAAATACCTAAAACTACGTACTGCCGCAGTAAAGAGAGGCACCGGGACAGAAACTGAGGGCGAGGGGGAACCCACCGAAGAGACCCGCTTGCTCACCAAGGAAGACGTGCTACAACAAATGCTCAAGACCGCATTCGCCCTGCCTAAGACAGACCCTAAGCGCGTGGAGATACTTGCCAAGTACGCCGACCTCCAGCAAATGAAAAAGGACGAAGTGCAGGAAGAAGACAGGACCGTGCATTATTACCTCCCCCTCTCATGCCGCAACTGCGAACTCTACCAGAAGCACAAGCGCAAGCAAAACAGACAGAGCCCCGGATAATAAGCCCTGGGGCGTTCCCCTTCTTCTTCTTCTGTAACAGAAAGCATACGCCGCTAAAAAAAACGAGTTAAGAAGGACAATATTCATATTCCACTATTCACAACAGTATTCTTAACTTTTGTCGTCCCTATTATAGATAATTACATTTATAAGGCTGACAATTGCATTCGCCTTATAAACATCCTCGCCTACATTTACGGATATGACAGGAGTAGACATGCTGTTTACATTAATAAACACTATATAGTTATGCACAACCTTGTCATCCTCTTGTCTGCTTACGGATGCTTTCTTTGCCGTAACACCGCCAATAACGGCACCGGCACCGCCGAACAGAAGGCCGCCGACAACTGCGCGTTTTACCATGTTTCCAGTTTTGACCTTAGTCTCAAATGAAACAGTTCCTTGTTGAATGCTTTGTTCGTCATGTAAACTACATCCGATTATATCATCCATTGAATAATCATGGCCTAATATCCATATCCTGTTGAAGTTGCTGAAAGACATAATCTCTGATTGCAAATTTCTGTACTTGATAATGATATCCTTGTCTGGTTCTCCATATTTTTCTATTAAAAGGCATTTCTTTTTTTCATACTCGTTCTTGATATATTCTTGCTCTTTTGCGATTCTTTTCTTGTAGTCTTCTTTTCTTGACTTTTTATTCTTTTCTTCTTTCTCATTGAGAATTATTCCAAAAATGCAAAATAACGCAAAAAAAACAACCAATATCCATTTCAATACTGTCCAAACCGTAATACCATCCAAAAGAAAAATAAACATTGCAGTAAGGCACATAAACTCATGAATTTTAAATAATAGTTGATTACATCACTGGCTTTACAATATCAAACTTCAAACCGAGTGCGTTAATTATGCGCAGGAACAACCCTACGCCTGGCTCTATAAGTCCGTTTTCGATTTTAGAGATATAAGACTTGTTCGTGCCGACTCTTTTTGCAAGTTCGCTTTGGGTCATTTTCGCCTCTTTCCTTGCTTCCACAAGAATTCGGCTCGTGTAGAAAGCGTATGCTTCATCTTCCGCTTTCGCACGCTCCGGCGTACCCTCTTTCCCGAACTTCGCATCCAATACAATATCGTAATCCGTAATCTGATGGTTATTTGTCCCCATAATATGCCTCCTTGATTTTTAATGCTTTTTCTATTTCTGTTGGTGGTGTCTTTTGCGTTTTCTTTTGAAAACCGTTGAACAAGACAACTATTGCCCCCTCGTCAAAGATGAAGAACACACGGTATATGTTTCCGCTGCATTCTGTCCGCAACTCGTACAGTCCATCCCTAATAAATTTCACGAACTTGCCCGGAAGCCTGTCTTGGGTTTTCAGCAGGAGCAATCCGTATTGCACCTTTTCCTGTTCTTTCTCCGTCAAGGTCGCCATGAACGCCTCGAAATATCCTCCGTATGTCCTTATCTTACGTTTCATCCTGCAAATATAGCAAAAGTTTCCTTATATGACAACAAGGCGCAAAATATTTCCTTATAACGCAACTTTTCGTGGTTTTTATTTGCACATATGGAGATTATGGGCACCTTTGCAGTGCTGCAAGATGATGCCCGCCAAGATTCATCACGTCACGTCGGATAAGGGCTTCTTTATATTAGCCATTCCCTCCATCCATGCCCGAAAGCTCGTTTTTCATCTCCCACTTCCTTCTTTCCTCCTCCAGAATCTTGGTATCTTCTTCATCGCCCAAAACCTCTTCTTGCTTCGTCTGTCTGTCGCACCAACCGGTATAACTCTTGTAAAATTCCTCCATGAAGTCCAAGTCCGGCATGCAGTTCGACATGAGGTAGCACATCTTCACCCAACTTTCCAGATACGCATGCAGGTTTTCGTCACCGGCCATCCCGTCCACCATCCGGAACATCATGTTGTCCTGCCTGAACCTCATCGTCCAAAAGCCCGAAGAAGCCTTTACCGAAATCCAATCCATCCCGTTTCCGCTCTCTTTGGTAACAATGAAGTTACCGACTCTTGCTATTATATTCTTGTTGTCCATATAAGTTTTATTATATTTCTTCACATGCGAATCTCTATAAATCTTCTTCGTCATACTCCACGCTGCGGTCCAACAAATCCTCTGCTGTCAGTTCCATGTCCGAAACCATCGGGACAGGCTCTTTCAAGTCATCTACCGTAAGGCAGTATGACCTGTAAAGCATGCCTGTGGAAGTCCTCTTACGGTTCTCACCGCTGAACCCCATCTTGCTCATCGCACGGCCAAACGAAGTTATGTCCACTTGGGCAAAGCCGTTCGCTTCCGCATACCGCACCATGTCATCATACAAGTCCGAAGCCTTTATCCAAGTGAAAAGTTCCCCTTTGACAGATGCCGAACTGCGGATGCCGCGCGCATAAGCCCACGACATCGTCACGTTGCTCTCGCCCATGGCCATGAGCCTTTCCTTCTCGCTGTTACCGCTCTTGGGGAAAATGAACTTCCTCATCTTCAAATACTGGCCACCACGGATAATCCAGTTCAATATCCCGGAGTATTCCTGGCGCAAGTCGTATGCCAAATGCTTGTTCTGCATCTCCTCCGGCACTATGTACCCGAATATCACATATAGGAACCTCCGGAAAAAGCCATGGCTGCCGTCAGTACTCTTGGGAAGGGCGTTCATGTTGAATATCAGCCAGGGCACATTCCTTACCGCATAGACATTGCCGCCTATCTTACGGCCATACTGCCCCTCACCGCTGCACAAAGCCTTGAACGCATCCTCATAGCCTGAAATATCCTTGGCCTGCACCTCCGGGCAAACGTTCACCACCTTGCCGTCTATGGCCGCGATGTTACGCATACGCTCGTCTCCGCCCTTTATCAACGACAAAAGACCGATGCCGCTCACGTTCTCCTTGCCGAATATGCCCGACACCGTCTCGAATATCACGCTCTTGCCGTTGCTCCCGTTCCCATACAGCATAAGGCAGTTCTCCACCTTGTCCGTCATCTTGCCCCTGTCGAACGTGCAAAGACCAAGGTACATCTGCAAAATATGGCGGCTCTCCTTCTCCGGCAACACGGTCTTCAGGAATTCCATCCACAACGGGCACCTCGCCTTCGGGTCGTAATCGAAATCATGGAGGTATATCACATGGTAATCCGGGCTGAACGGATGAAGCTCCTTAGTCGTAAGGTCTAACACGCCGTTGCGGTAAGCCTGTATGTGAAAACTCGGCTCCAAAACGCACCACAACTTCAATGATCTGAAAACTTCCGAAATCAGATACTTCAACCCCTGTAATATGTCGGAATTTCCCACGCCCACCTTACGAAGGTATAGGTTCAATGCACGGTAAAGAACATCGTTTATGATTGGAACGTATATCTTTCCATCATACCAATACACGCTACCATGGAAATACTTCAATGTGCTTTTCTTGATTACACCGTGCAAAACTTCTTTCAATCCTTCTATCCTGTCATGCCAATCCTTACTTGCACAGATTGTCGAAATCGCACCCTTGTCAGAACAACCTTCAAACAAGGAGACCAGGTCTTCTATGACCTTACCGTAGTCCAACTTCTCATCTGCCACCTCCGTCTTTATTTTACCCCTATACATAATATATACTTTATATCTAACCGCGAGACATCATTTCATTGAAACAAATTGTACACCACAAATATAATCATTTATTTTCATTTTATTCATATTGTTTTCTAATTATATGTATATCAATATATAATAAGATGTAGAAGGACATAAGGCCATGTCACGAAATGTATATCAAATAACATTCTGTAAGTTTATATTTGATGTGTTTTGTTAAAAATAGTTTATAACGAATGGATGTGTGTATAATTGAATGAAAAATTGGAAAGAAAAAAATTTTTAGATGGAATGAATGGCGCCCTTTAGCACACGCATCAGGGGGGGGGAGGGGTATATATTACACATATAATATAATCATTCAAATGAAAAACCTTTTATTACTGCATTACGATAAATCCAGATAATCAACCGCTTTTTATTGGCTTGTCGCACACCATAATATAAAACACGCATTCACATATAACACCACATAAAACAAAGAAGTTCCCCGCGTGGTCCGATTCATTTTATACTTTATCCTTGCTCCTTCCTTGTGTCCTTAGTATTCTCTTTGCATTAAAAATAATGTACAAATATTAACCTCGTATTTGTTCTTTATATATATTGTATATCAGTGTATTATGTGACTTAAAATAAATCGTATTTTCTTGAAAAATAATATAGTTTTTCTTTGTGGTTTCCCGAAATTTTCGTATCTTTGTAATGCAGGAAAGAGACAGAAAGAAAGTTATTCACCTGTAGCGAGTTTTGAAATGATGGATTAAAGAAGGGGCTGCAAGTACTAGCAATACTCACAGCCCCAAAGAAAGGGATAACTAAATAAAGTACCCCCCCATAGACGGAGGACAAAGGTACTTTGTTTAGTTAGAACTTCCAAATAATCCACCGATTTTTTAATGAAATGGGAGCCTTTTTAAGGCAACGAGATAAAAAAGCGGTGTTCTTTGAGTTTTTGAGGGGTACGGTTATAAAGCAAAAACCCCGGGAATATTCCCGGGGAAAGCGGTAGACTTTCATCTACCATAAAGCCGTTATAGTATGGAAATAAGGATTTTCATAAGGGTTTGGAGGTTTAGGCCGTTGATTATTATAATCAGGCTTTAACCGGTCAACCCGGGGGCGTTTAAAATGGGATTCGCCCCCGAACGGTTTTACTTATTCCACGTTGCAAATGTAGCCTTATTCCTTCAATAATCAATAATACACGCTGTAATAAATAGAATTATTAACAAATAAAAATATTACAGTTATGAAGACTAACACTATTTCAAATGAAACGAGAGAGTTAAACGCGTTACGTTACGAGACAACAAAGGTATACACAGAGAACGGCAATACCTTTAGAATGAAGGTAAAAATACAGCTTGCGGACGAATGCAAGAACGGCGTTTGTTCTTGGAGTGTTACGGCCGATATTGACATAAAAAAGCGTAACGGACGTTATTATGATTTTGGCGGCGGTTGCTGCCATGAAGAAATACTAAAACAGTTCCCCGAATTTAGGAAGTTTGTAGATCTTCATTTGTGCGACTGTTACGGCGTTCCATTGTACGCCGTTGAAAATGGGTATTATTTTCTGAATAATGAACCGAAAGAAAAAGTTATAGACTACTTGCGTATAACAGAAGAAGAGTACAAGCATTTGCAAAGTGCATGCGATAAGGCCTATTTTAAATTTTTGCTTTATAATTTGGGCATCGTCAGACGTTGGAACGATGAAGCGGAAGAAGCAATAAAAGAGCTTGAGATGCTGACGGGCTGCAAGTGGGTAAACCCGTATGAATACGACAAAGAGCGCAAAAATATAAGCATTACGGACGAAGAGGCGAACGACATCAATTCAGGATATTATGCGCCGGAAGCCATTCATGCACGCAAGGAGGAAGCGCAAAAGGCAGCCAAAGAGAAGAAACGCGGCGAAATTATAAAGCGTTTCGCCTCCACGGTCGAAAAAGCCGAACGGGAGCGGGATATATTTCTTTATATCCTTGATTCCGGCCTGCCAGTCGATAACGTGATATATTACGACCACACAAACAAAGTCGTATTTAATTGGCTTGATTATAGAGAAAAATTAAGACAGGATGATTTTATCTCCTTTCTTAATAACGTGGATTATTCCAAGTTACCGGAAGGCATAACGTTTGAAATAAAATAAAGTTTGACCAACAGGGCAAAAGCCCTGCACAATACAAAAAAATATGAAAACAAAAGTAACATTAAACGTTAAAAATGGTTTGTGCTATAAATGTGGGATAATTGATAACGGTAAAATTACTCCCCCGGTTAATTTCGTGGAACACCTGAAAACTCTTTCGTTCTCTGAAGTGTTTACAGCTATAAAGAAAAACGGATGTTGTAAAAGTACGATGTTAAGGATGTCATTAAATACGGAATCAGAGTTAAGAAGGGCTTTAAAAAACGACTCTGGAACGGTTGAATTCCTTCCGCGACGCGGGTACACTGCTATTGTATTAACATTTTAATGGTACATACAGCCATGACAACAATAAAAGTACCTTTTGAAGATAAACAAGGGGGTACAAACGAAGTAGTAACCAGTATTAACGGAACACCGAAAGAAATAATCCGCTACTATCTGGATAAGTGGTTTAACTTTCCGGATTACGAGAACAAAAACGGGATGGACTGTTATACAGACCATTTTTACAGGGGTACACAAGTTGAATTTTTAAACTGATGGAGGGTAAGATATGATAAAAGAAGGTGATTTAATAACATTCAAAACAAACAGCTTTCAGGAATCCGAAACGTACAAAGGCACTGTAATGTATAAAGAGCAGTTGGGATTTATCGTTACTACTGAAAAGGGTGTACAATATGAGCTAAAAAAACTTTTAGATGTTAGAAAAGCCAATTTGAGCCAAACAAAAGCAAAACCACCAACAGAGGCAAATTGTACATATGTGAAAAATGGTATTTTATATTCAAGTTATAACGGTCGAAAAGTTGGGAGATTATCAAAATGAAAACGTATAAGTACAAAGAATTCCATATTGAATACATTTCGGGCTGGTGGTGGTCTGAAAAGCTGCGCCCGTGGCATTTCCGAACGATGCAGGACGCAAAAAGATTTATAACGGAAAACGGACACATATTTAAAAGTTAGTAATATGATTAATCAAATAGAATTATTAGACGGCTTTATACATCAGATTGTAAAAGCCAAAGAATCCCTATTTGACGAGTTCAGGGGTAAATATGAAGGTTTGCCCGTTGACGAATTAAACGAGCATTACAGGGCGGAATATCAAGCCACACAAGACGCGTTAATGAAGTGCGTGCGGATACTTGTTAAAACGAATTATGAACTAAAAAACAACAAAAGGCCATGAACGAAAAAGATTTTAACAGGGCTGTGTTAAGCCAATTATATGAAATATCCGCGCAAGTGTTTGGCGAGCGGGTAACAGTCCACAGGGACGGTAAGGAAGTAGAGGACGAACAATTTACCGCCTCCGAAATAGTGAACGGGAAAGATTCAATAGGGCGTGAAATTGAAATCCTTTTGAAGGGTGAACCGGGTGATGTGTTCACGGTTGAAATAGACGGTTTCAAATGCTCGTTTTCGGCCGAAGGGGTTTTTAATATCGTGGCCAAATTTGAAAAGTTGGCCGGGATTAGCTCAAAAAAAAGGATGAAATATTTAAAGGGAAGTTGCGCGTGCGAACATATAGTGAACGAACGGGCCATGTACAAATCATGCAGCGGCGGCGTAATTACCCGGAAAAAGAAACTTGTTAAGCTGTCCGAACGGACGGCATTTTGCTTCAACAAGAAATACTACACGCCTTATGACATATTCTACAAATGCGGCGGTATGTGGTATTTCGTATCCGGTTGCGAAAGCGAGGAACAAGCCCGCGAGCGATGCGGAATCATCGAGGACGGGAAGTGGCTATACAAACAACTGAAAGCATACGATTTCGGATATTTCAGCGAAACGGTGAACGGTATTATATACGCGGCTTTATGGGAAGCGTTAAAGGCAGAGGGAGGAACGGAAGAAGAAGCCGGAACCGTCCAAAATGAAGACAAACAAGAGGAACGAACCGGACAGATGGACGAGCAGGCGAACGAACCGAACGAGCGGCAAGACAGATATAATGGAATACACGCCGGAATAAAAGGCCCGGACGGTTTCGCGAATACGATTAGCCACTATGAAACGGACGTGGTGAAAACAAGGCCGAATAATCGGGCTTATGTCGGGTATCTTGCAACTTTCGGCATTATCCGTAACAGAGGGAGCACTTAAAGCGAATAACGGCCTAAAATCGCCCGAACAACCGAACGAACGAGACAAACAACGTATTATTAACCCATAAGCCGGACATAACCCACGCCGCACGACCCCGAAAGCGGTATATAAACTGAGGGATAGAGCTAAACACTCGTAGACGTGTCCGGGTGCTACGGCATGAATAGGGCAAACCGCACGCACTAATGAAGTTTAAAGTTCCGGTAGGGCGGGCACGTGCGCGGTGTAATGCAGCCTGTAAATATTGCAGCCGGTTCCAAGCCCGGACAAATGCAGAGGACACAAAGAGAGCATCAATTTACAAACAAAAAAATATGGAAAGCAAGTTTAATTTAAGAGCAACAGACAAGCAGGCACAAATGTTCTATGATAAATATTGTGTCAAACTGATTGAGTTCAAAGGAGACAAAGAAAAATATCCACGTATGGACATGAATAGCAGCATAGTCCATACGTGGCGTGTCATTTTGCGCCATAAAGACGAGATAGGACGATTATGCGGGACTTTCTCTTATAAAGCAATAACAAGTATTATCGATTAAATAATCAATACAATGCAAACAATTATCGTAACAGTAAACCAGCATGGCGAAAAAACAGCCCTACAAATTGGAAGCAAAGTAATAGCAACCATTTCAATGGACAGTTTCAACAAGGGGCGTTATTGCGCTTCTTTCGGAGTTTTCGGAAGCTGCAATAACAGCCATTACCAAGACGCAGTGGATTTTATAACCGACTGCATAGAGCGGCATTTTTCAGGATTTGGGCTGAATGTTGTATTTGAATAAAAAACACTAAAAAGACAAGCAAAACGAATCAATATAAAGTAATAAAGCATATATTTGCAATATAAGAAAAGAGTTTGGCAAGTGGTTAATGGATATAGCAAAGTATATCACCACGGCAGTAGTATTAACTTCCATTTTCGGAGAAGTAGAACAAAAATGGATTATTTATGCAGGAGGGTTCACCTCTATATTATTAACGCTCGGATTCGATTTATATCTTGTCCGGGATAAAAAAGAAAGGGAGTAATTATGTACGCACTATTGACATTTGGTTTTATATCTGCAATAGCCATTGTTGGAGGTACTTATTTTTGGTTGCAAGACAGGAAAGAAACACAAAAAAAGTCTTTATGATGGGATGCTTACATGGCTTTTGCCGTTATCGGTATTCCGTGCGCAGTATTTTTAATTTGGTGTCTTACTCCATCCGGCAAACGATGGCTAAAGGCCAACCACATGATTTAACGTTATGGAAAAAGAAAGGAAAAATATAATCTTGTCTGAAAGTGGCAAGTTTCTGATCGATATTGCTAAATTAGTATTTGGCGGTATCATTTTAGCAGGTATAATGAAGTTTGAAACTATAAACACAACTTTGTTATATTGTTTGGGTATTACATCCTTTTTAGGGTGCTTTGTATCGGGTTTAATATTAATGTATTTATCAAAGAAAGGGTAATATATGGAATTTATTATTTTTCTATCCGCAGTAACTGTCATTTCGTTCTCTATTGCCATTTGGGGAGCGATCCAGATACACAAAGAATCAAAAGCGGAACATAAATAGCAGTTAATTCTGTGAACGAATTTTCAGCCGGGCGAATCGTCCGGCTTTTTTTGTGCCTATTTGGCAGCTTTGACAAGAATGGAAGAATAAAAACGGCCACAATGACAAGACGATAATAGCGCGTTTGGGCTTTCGGCCAACGTTTCTTGCAATGATGCTCCGGCAGGCAACACGGCCTGCCGGGTTGGCGAAAAGGAGGATAAAACATGTATTTCATTATATTTATATGCGTCGTGTTGGCGATAGCCGACGGCATAGACATGGAGAAATTAAATGAGTTTTTGGACAAGGATTAATAATTCAATATAAATTATATGATATGTTTGTAATTGCATGTGTTATTTGGATAGTTATAAATTCATTTTCCCAACTCACCGGGGGAAATGGGTTTAAGGGGTTTTAATGGATTTTATAACATGGTTCCAAAGAATATATTATATATTTGGATGGTGAAAAATAATGTTTAATTTAATATAGGAGGTTTTTATTATGCCTATCGCATTTATTTTATTGTTGGCTTTGGTGGGATTGCTTTGTCTTGGTGTTACTTTCGGGGGACTTCTGTGGATTCCTTTTGCGGGGTTTGCATTTGCTGCCTTAATCGGTTTAATCATGGGGGGTATGGGAGCAGCCCCGCCACCTAAATTTAAAGATGTCATGAAGAAAATTGAGGAGGAAGAAGAGAGAAAGCAAGAAGCCCGAGAAAAGCAAAAGGAAGAGAAGAGATTAAAAGAAGAAAAAACGAAAAAGTGAAGGAATGGCGGGAAAGAAGCTTGCTGAACCACGCAAAACGAAAGTTTATAGCATCCGTTTCGATTCGGATTTGGAAAGCTTTATTAATTCCGTACCCAATAAGTCGGAATTAATAAATTTCCTTGTAAGACAAGAGAAAAAAAGGGTTGAACGGATTGAACAAATTAAAGTCCGTGAAATCCTTAATAGAATGGAGGAGACGCAAAAATGAAATATGAATTAAGAAAAGTGTTTTTGGAGAAATATCCGAAGTATGAAATAATACTCCGGATGTATGAGGAGGCGAACGGATGCGAGTGTACTTTTGAAAGCCTTTCCAAAATCCGTTTGCAGAAGTTCGTGGACTATATGTCCGGACGGGTGGCCAAAAGTTCGGCAAGGCAATACGCCGCAAAATTCAAGGCCGTATTAAATTTGTATTCGGAAGAGTTCCACATACCGAACGACTATATTAAAATACTCAATTTAAGGAATGAGAAATGCGTGTCCGTCTGGCTGAACGACTTGGAACTCGAACGGCTTGCAGGATATAAGGCTAAAAGCGGGAATGAACGACTTGTGCAAGCCCAGTTCCTTATAGGTTCCTATTCAGGAATGAGGCGCAGCGATTATTCACGTATAACAGAAGAAAACATGGTGGACGGCTTTTTGTCGTATGTATCCCAAAAGACAAAGATACAGGCGACAGTCCCCTTAAAGCCGATAGTTGCGGAATTGATTGAACGGGTTGTGATAAGCCGGGAAATATCGGAAATGGCATTTAACGAGATAATACGGGGTATCTGCAAGCAATGCGGGATTAATGAACGGGTGAAAGTCTTCAAGGCCGGAAAGGAGATGAGCGGTGAAAAATGGATGTTCGTAACCAGCCATACGGCAAGAAGGAGCTTTGCCACAAATTTGTACCTCCGTGGTGCCGACCTTTACAGCATAAGCAAGATGATGGGCCATTCGTCCGTTACCATGACCGAAGGTTATGTGGTGTGCGGATTAAGGGAACAATCCAAAGAGGTCATGGAGTATTTTAAGTAATATAACAAATATTATAATTTGTGTTTTGTACGTATTTTGTACGTATATTATTTGTTTTATTATATGTTGTTGTATTTTAGTTATTTATGTATTGAATGTTTATGCCTCTCACGCATGCAACACGGGTTCGATTCCCGTAGACGCTACAAATTGTAAATCAAGCGGTTACATTGAAATGTAACCGCTTTTCTGTTTGTTTATTCTGTTGAACTAAGAATATGAGTGTGGGTTGTATGATTTATAAAAAAGAAAACAAGTCCCTATACTCACGTACGAGGACTTGCCAAATACCTTTCTAATACCTTTAAACTAAAGTTCTATAATTAGAACAGTACAAAGATAGTCAAATACTTTGTGATATACTTCTTTCATAAACTCTTTTTATGTTATTTTGTTGTTGTGCAAACAATCGGTCAGCTATGAGGCATGTCCTGCATGGCGCAATTGAAGAAGACGAAACATTTTACTGAGGACGACGGCACATAATGGTTTAAAAGTACACCAACGTACGATGGTGTAAGGGAAAGAGTAGAAACGTGGGGTAAGGGGGTACAGTCCCGCCCGTTTCATGTTTTCCAGTGTTTCGAGCAGGAAAGCCGTGTCTGGACTGTCGCCTAACAGCATGTACACCATGGACATGCGCAACATGTCAATTCGTCTGTTCAAGGCTATGGCGGCATTGCCTTCCATTTGTCGGCCTTTGTCTGTGAGGCAAAGAATGATATGCTGCAAATCGGAATAACGTTTTTTTATGATTTTTCGGTCAGGATGGTGTATAATCGAGTCTTGTCGCTGAAAGTAGGCATAAGCCGGCAGGTTGGTTATGATGACATGCCGTGCCTTTAGGAATAGGAGTGGGGTGAACTCTTCGTCTTCATGGTAAATTCCGGATGTGAACCTCAGGTCACCGAGTGCAGACTTTTTGAATATATAGCCACAAGCGCTACCGTGCAAATTGTGTTTGAGCATGAAATCAGTTCCGCTTCCTTGGAAGACTGTTTGCCAAGTCGGGACATTCGTATCCCATAATCCCGTATGATAGACTTTTTTAAACTCGAATGACAAAAGATCCGGATGTTTTTCTCCTAAAACATCCAAGATTTTGGAAAAAGCTTTTTGGAATAGAAAATCATCCGCATCTAAAAATTGAATATATTCCTTTTGAGCCATTTCAATGCCCGTATTCCTTGCCCCTCCTAATCCTGAGTTGGGTTGGGCATAGTAATGGATACGCGGGTCGTCCAGTGAACCGAGGTAGTCTTCCGCTTCGTGTCCGGGCGTACCGTCGTTTATGACCCAAACTTCCCAATCGGCCTTTTGTTCCAAGCGCAAGATACTTGTTATGGCGCGGGCAAGCAGCGGAAGCTCTACCTTGTAATAAGGGATAATGAAACTGATTGACGGTTTGTTCATCGCTTTAGTACTTTACGGGTTCGTGCCACAATACTGCAATAGTGGTTGCCGCTCAATGCTTTCAGAATGGCTTTGATGCGGTAGTTCAGCGGACGAGGGGTAAACAAGGCGCGGTGTAATGGTATCTTGCGTTCGGGGATACACAAGTATCCTCCGAATTGTATCCGCATGATTTGGTGGTCGCACAAGTGTAAGTAAGCCTCGTCCAAATCCTGTTCGCTCAGGTCAGTGTTGTCCGACAAAGTGTGATATAACATGAGGTTGGCCTGAAGAAGGTCGTTGATACCCTTGTCACAGAAGGTGTTGGAGATAGAACCTTGGCGACTGCAATAATAATATAACCCTTTATCCGAACGCAGGATGTATCGTGCTTGGCGCAATACGGCCGGGATGGTGAAGACATCTTCATACCATTTGCCTTCCGGAAAGCGGAGAGACTTCCACAACGAGCGTTTATAAATTTTGTTCCAAGCATAACTATGTATGTAACCTTTGCGGCGTGCCCATCCGGTGTAGTCCGTGATTTCGCATGCTCCGGGCATGTAGCGGTAGGCTTTTGCCGTACCGTGGTAAACGCATACGGGATATTCCAGGACATCCGCTTCGGGGTGTAAGGCCAACAATTCCATATTGGCTTGCAGTGTATTCGGGGAGATATAATCGTCAGAGTCAATGAATGTGACATATTCTCCCTGTGCCGCATCCAGTCCCTTGTTGCGCGCCGCGCTCAGGCCACGGTTTTCAAGGCAATGGATGACACGAAACCGTCTGTCTTTCCGTAACCATGCGTCACAAAGTGCTCCGCTTCCGTCCGGCGAACCATCGTCCACGAGGATGACTTCATAGTCTTCCACGTTTTGCCGGACGATGCTTTTCAGGCAGAAGTCAAGGTAGGCTTCCACCTTGTATACAGGAATTATGATGGTGAGTTTCATGCTTCGCTTTTAAGGCTTCAATGTTTTAAGTTCTACTCTTCCAGAATTCGACATATTGTTCCGCTACTTTCAGGTGGTCGTGATGGCGACGGACGTATTGCGTGCTTTCCGCAGACAGTCGGGCGATATCCTCAGGATGCTGTATAAGTCTTTCCAGTTTAGCGTACACGTCATCAAAAGAAGGGAGTACGTTGACGATAGGGCGCAGTTCTTTTTCCCTCAGTATGTCATAATTCTCCTCTTCACCCCCTCCTACGACAACCAGACCCTTGGCCATGGCGCACAGGGCGTTCATGGCCGGCGTGTAGGAATAAAGTTGGTCCAACAACACGTCGCTGTGGTCCATCATCCGGCTATATTGTGCAAACGGTACGGATTCCGCTTTCACGATTTCTATCCGGTCAGGATAACGTGCGGCTAATTCCACCAATGCTTTGTACATGATGTCTGTCCCCTTGTAAGCATTCCGTTTGCGTTGTATGCCGATGAAAAAACGCGTCCGTTCCGTTTCGGGATGGGGGATGTGTGGCGTGGTTTCCGACAAGTTGATGGGGAAGGGGATGAATTGCGTCTTTTCCGGAAAGTGCTGCCGATAACAAGAGTCGTATTCATAGAGGCCGCAGACTATGCCGTTGCAATCGTCGGCTATGAAACGGTTCAGTTTGCCTTTGGGGCCGTTCAGCCATTCGGCGATGAACCGGTCGTTGTCGGGATTCATTCGGATTTCCATTCCGATGTTGAAGTCGGAGTAACGGAATACTTGGCGGTCCAACCCTGTTTTTACCCAGTAATAGTCCATGCCGAATGCCCCGAGAAATACTTTCCGGTTGTGCCGGCGCAGGAAACGGTAAATGGGTAACAGGCGTTCCGCGCGTAGTTCGAGAAAAACAGGATTGATGAGTTGCACCACATCATATCCTCTCATGAAAGGGAGAACCCGGGCCACACGGAAAAGGAAATCCATCGTGTCCATTTTTCCTGTAGACTTCCGATGCAAGTCGATGTCGCGAGGATAGTTTTTCCAACCGTCACCGTCCGACACTACTGTGACGGAATGCCCCAAGGCACGTAGACCCTGTGCCAAGGTCCAATGCACGTTACTATATTCGCCAAGTAATAGGACTTTCATGATATTTTTAGACAAAGGTACGGAAAATAAATGGAAATGCCGTATCTTTGTCTCCTATATTATGAGTGAGACACAAGAAATAAAAGACGGTTTGACGGCCTCGGAAGAAACGGAAGCCCGGGAAGACGCAACTTACGACCACATCGTAAAATACACGGGTTTTCTGGGAGGCATACAGGTGCTTACGATATTGGTCAACGTGGTGCGTAACAAATTGGCGGCCGTTCTGCTCGGTACAGCCGGAGTGGGACTTTCGGCTTTGTACCAGAGCGTCATCGGTTTCCTGCACAACACGTCGAATCTGGGCATTTCGTTCAGTTCCATTAAGGAGATTGCGGAATTTTACGGAGGAAACCATCCGGAAAAAGTTCTCCGGCAGGTAGAAGTGGTGCGTACGTGGAGCGTATGGACGGGGGGGGCCGGCATGCTGTTGTGCCTGCTGTTGTCGCCTGCCATAAGTTATTGGGCTTTTGGCGATACATCCCATATCCTTTCTCTCTGTTTGCTTTCTCCCGTTATGGGGTTTATGGCCGTTACGGTGGGTGAAATCTCTATCTTGAAAGCCGTCCGGCGGTTGAAGCGCGTGGCTGTGATTTCCGTGTTAGGGGCTGCGGCCACTTTGTTGTTGACGATTCCTTTTTATTGCTTTTGGGGAATTTCGGGAGTTGTACCAGCATTGGTTGTCAGCACGTTCGGGATAATGGTCGTCCATCTGTGCCTTTCCTTGCCTGTTTTTCCTTGGTGCGTGGACTTGCTGAGCCGGGAGTATTTCCGCAAGGGATGGAGCATGGTACGCGTTGGCGTGCCTTATATCATGGCCATGGTGGTGAACATGTCGGTAGGGATGGGGATTTCGCTTTTCATTACCAATTGGGGCTCGTTGTCCGACGTGGGGTTGTACGGCATGGGCTATAATCTGGTGTTTGCCTACGCCGGGGTGGTGTTCACGGCAGTAGAGGCCGATTACTTTCCGCGTTTGTCGTCGGTACATGCCGATGCTGGGCGGATGAATCTGGCCATCAACCGGCAGATAAAAGTCTGCGTGTTGCTCATGTCGCCTTTTCTTGTTTTATTCATGATATCCATGCCGTTGGTTGTCAGGTTGTTGTATACCTCTTCTTTTTTACCGATGACAGGCATGGCGGTGTGTGCTTCCATGCACATGTTTTTCAAATCGATGACGCTCCCCGTGGCTTATACTTCGTTGGCCAAAGGCGATGCCGTCATGTATTTGTGCATGGAGGCGGCCTACGACATCTTTATGGCCGTGTGCGTGATGGTCGGTTTTGTGTACGCGGGTATTTTGGGCACGGGAATTGCCTTGGCTTTGGCCGGAGTGTTCGATTGGTGGATGATTTATGCCGTATACGGGCGACGCTACGGCTTCAAGTCTGACAAGGCGGCACGTTCGTTCATCGCGGCGCAGTTTCTTTGCGTGGCGGCGGCTTTGTATTTGGGCATGCAGCCCGAAATATGGCTCAAGGTCGCAGCAGGCGGATGCGTATTAGGTGTCAGCGTGTGGCTTTCGGCTTCGGCGATTCGTAAGGAGATTACTTTGTTTTCCGAATTGAAAAGAAAAATCGGCGGACGGTTCGGGAAAAGGCGGCGGCTGTCAAAATGACAAACCTGTCCGTGTGAGAATCCGTTATATACAGCCGGCAGGGAAGTCGCGCCGGAATACGCGAATCTCGTGCATCGGCTTTCGGGCAAATGGACAGGAAAATCCGCTTGGCACTTTACAAAGAGGGGCGGAACGGCATGTTTGCCGCCCGTGTTTTCAGATGGCTGTAAGCGGAAAGTGTTTTTCTTTGTCCTTTTGTTTTTCTTTTTTGTAGGCAAAAAAGTTTCAGCCAGACGAAAATGGAGTGTTTTCGGCATGTTTTATTTCCGTTTTCTTCTTGTTTTTGGCTCAGGTGGAAGCCATAGGCGTTTCAATCTGCGGAGAACTTTTTTCCGTTTGGCTGTGAATGAAAAATCGCTTTCAGCCAAATGAATTGCATATATGCGGATTGGCAGCGCATATATGCAATTCAGGTGCATTTTTTATTCAGACATATTGTTCTTTTACCGTCTAAAATGCCGGATTTTGCCTGATGGCAATTCTTGAAAAACTGACAAAATGTTCGTCTTACCGGCTTACAAACGTTACAATCGAGCGTGCAGGGATGACGGTTTGTTTTCCGTTGCCTACCTTGCCGATAGGCTGCAAGTTTTTTCCCGCTCCTTCGGCCGTCAGGTAGGGTTGCCAACTTTTTACTTTCCGGTCATCCACGTGGAAGGTCATGCTTTTCTCTTCGGTGGCATAATTCACTACGACCATGACCCACGAGCCGTCTGCGTTCCGGTAGGCGGTGCACATCAATCCCGTGCGGTCTGTGTCGCCTTCCGTCACGGCTCGTCCCGTCTTGTCGGTGGCGGTAATGCCCATACGGGTGGCGCCCGGACGGACAAAACGGCTGTAGTTGCCTAAAGCCCAAAGCAGTTTGGAGTCCACCACGCGCCCGTCCGTCCCCTCGCGGTTGCTGAACTCACGCAAGAGCCCGTCCTTGTAGTCCCCGCCCACGGCACGCCACCACTGCCAGCTTCGCGCTCCGGCATAGACGATGTCGTGATGTATGATACGTGCCACGTATAGGGCTGTCTTCATCGTACGGTCGTAACCGCCTCCGCCGCCTATTTCTTCATCATTGCCCATGATGCAGGTTTCCGTTTGCCAGAATTGCACGTTGTATTTGTCCAACGTGTCTTTCAGTTGCATGCGGATGCTGCGTAGGGCTTCCAAGGGAGTGTTGGTCCAGTAACTGTGTCCGGCCATGAGGCGCGGCACGTTCGGGGTGTCGCCCAGATAAGTGTCCGTGCTGTCCGGACAGTAAAACGACTGGATGGCATACCCTCTCTGCCAGTCGGTCATGTGGGTGGCGAACATGCAACGGTAGTCCGACGATTCGTTGATGAGGATTTTCGTGTCCAACCCTTTCCGGGTAAACGCTTGGCTGAATGCCCGTGCCAGTCCGGCGATTTCACGGTTGGTGGCCGGTGTGCCTTCCTGTTTCGGGCCTACCCAATTCCAGTGGCCGTCCGGTTCATTGACGGGGCAGACGTAGGAGAGCTTGATGCCGTCATGCTGTTCCAACCCTTTCACCACGTTGGCTGCGAATAGGGCAAAATCGCCGTAATGTTCCGTTTTCAGGTTCAGCGTCCCGCCCCGCCCGGTGTTGGTAGCCAGTCCGTTTTGGGTAAAGTACACTGGGGGCGAATTGAAAAATCCGATGAAAGTCCTTACGCCCCGTTCTTGGGCCATGCGCAGGAAGTTGCGTTGTCCGGGCTGCTGTGTCCAGTCGTACGTGCCGTCTGGCCGGAGGAAGCATCCCGTGCGCATCCAATGTGAGCCGATGCCGCTTTCGCGTCCTTGGTCATGGCTGCCTGCCCCGATGTTGAAACGCCATATCGAAAGCCCGATGCCGAGGGGTTGCCCCTTGCTGTCATTCTCGGTACTGAATAGCCAGTCGGCCGTTTGCAACCGCACGCTGTCGGGCCACAGGCCGATGTGTTGCATGCTCCAGGCATCCGAAGCCCCGAAACCGTCCATCGTCTGTAGTGGCGTACGAGCATCTATTTCGAAATGGGAAGCGCCTTTTTGCGCTTGTGCGGAAATTGAAATCAGGATGGCGCAACAACATGCGCTGAAAGTGTGTTTCATGTGAAATAAATCTATTATGTGATAATAATGGACAAAGATAGGAAGTTTTACCGGGAGAGTCAGGCGGATTTATGGTTTTTTCATTATTTTTGCGCCAGACACTTCTAAAACAGTTATAAGGTTTATGTTGAATCCCATTTATTCTCCGGCATCCGACCGGTATGAAAACGGTATGCGCTACCGTCGCAGCGGGCGTAGCGGCGTGCTCCTTCCTGAAGTTTCTTTAGGGTTGTGGCATAATTTCGGTGACGTCAATCCTTTGTCCCATTCGTTGGCGATGGCGCATTATGCTTTCGACCATGGCATCACGCATTTCGATTTGGCGAACAATTACGGCCCTTCGTATGGCAGTGCCGAAGAGACCTTCGGATTCATCATGAAGAAATCCTTCAAGCCTTATCGCGACGAGCTGTTTGTGTCGACCAAGGCCGGTTACGACATGTGGCCCGGCCCCTACGGGAACTGGGGAAGCCGCAAGTCGCTCATGGCCAGTCTCGACCAGAGCCTCGTGCGTATGGGGTTGGATTATGTGGACGTGTTCTATTCCCATCGTTACGACCCGGAGACACCGTTGGAGGAAACGATGCAGGCGTTGGTGGACATCGTGCGACAAGGAAAAGCATTATACGTGGGGCTTTCCAAATATCCGGCCGGCAAGGCCGAAGAGGCTTACCGTTATTTGGAAGCGCGCGACGTGCATTGCCTGTTGTACCAAGGGCGTTACAACCTGTTCGACCGCGCTCCGGAAGAGGAGGGCATTTTGGGACAGGCCCGGGCGTACGGGGTTGGGTTTATCGCTTTTTCACCGTTGGCACAAGGTTTGCTCACGTCCCGCTATCTGCAAGGCGTGCCCGAAGATTCGCGCATGGCACAAGGGCGTTTCTTGAAACGCGAGGTACTGACAGAGGCGGTCTTGGGGAAAATCAAAGCCTTGGATCGGGTGGCCGCAGAGCGGGGGCAGACGTTGGCCGAAATGTCCTTGGCTTGGGTTTTGAAGGACGAACTGGTTACATCCGTTATTATCGGGGCAAGTTCCGTGGCACAACTCGAAGACAACCTGAAGGCCTTGCGGAAAGTGGATTTCTCGAAAGAGGAAGCGGACCGGATTGAAGCCATTTGCCATACGCCTGACGGCGGGCAGTGAGCACCGGTTGGTGCCTTTCCTCCCGTCAGAACGGGGCCGGTGCCGTAATGCTGACCCAACGTCCGGTCTTGAAATGGCGGAAGGCCACGGTCTCGGCATGCAGGAAGAGGCGGGAGGCCCGACGGCCATACAGGTTGTCGCCTACGATGGGGGTGTCCAATCCTTCCGGATGGGCGGCATGCACCCGCAACTGGTGGGTGCGCCCCGTGAGGGGATAGAAAGCCACGCGGGTTTGGCCGCAGCTGCGCGACAAGACCTCGAAGCGCGTGACGGCGGCTTTGCCGTGTGCCGTGCTCACCATTTGCCGTGGGCGGTCGTCCGGGTTGGGGCAGAGGGGAAGACGGATAAAGCCTTCGTCGTCCGTTACCGTACCGTCGAGCAAAGCGACGTACCTTTTTTTGATGTGCCGCGTTTCAAACAGTTGTTGCAACTGCCGGTGCGTTTCCGGGTCTTTGGCAATGAGGAGCACTCCCGAGGTGTCCATGTCCAGACGGTGTACTAAGAGCGGCCCCGTGGCCTCAGGAAAATGCGCACGCGCCCAACTCCATACGGAAGGAGCATCGCCCTTGCCGGGTACGGAAAGCATGCCGGTCGGTTTGTTGACTGCAACCATCCATTCGTCTTCGTAGACGAGTTCCGGTTCGTGGTCAAGGTGCTTGCTGCTTTCATGGGCGTTGGGTTCCACATCCAGCCCCTGTAACATGTGGCCGAGTATCGGCTCGCATTTGCTTTTGCATGCCGGATAGTAGTAACCGTGTTTGCGTATTTCCGTTTCCGGCGAAGCCCCCCACCAGAATTCGGCCATGGCCAAAGGACGGTAGCCGTGACGGTAGGCATATTGCAGCAATTTGGGGGCGGCACACTCTCCGGCACCCGATGGCGGTACGGTCCGCCCGTGTTCCCGGAAAATTTGCCACAGGTCTTTCTCCTCCCCCCGTGCGTTCAGCATGCGGAATTGGGCGAAAAGCCAATTTTGCAGCAGGATGGAGCGGTGTTTCCGTTCGGTTTTCAGCGCCTCTATTTCTTCATCGGACCGTTTCAGGGCAGTTTCAACCTCTTCGAGTTTGGCTTTCCATTGCTTTTCCAACCGTTTGTATTCAGCTTTCAGGAACTGGCTTTCACGGGTGAGCTGTTCTTCCGTGAAGTCGTTGCGGTCTGATGCCCGTAACAAATCCCTTTGCCGTTTGGCTTCTTTCAATGCGTCGCGAGCTTCTTTCAATGCCTGTTCGCCGGCTGCTTTCCTGTCGGCAGCCTGTTGGAGCAGTGCGACACGCATATCGCTATGTTCCAACATTCCGATACGGTGGTTTATTTGGGATATTTGTGCTTCTTCTGTCTTGAAAAAACCGTCCGGCTGCAACAAATCAAAAACGGGCGGTACGAAGAAGCCGTGGTCGTTGCGACCGCAAAGAATGCCGGAATAAGCCGCCAAGAAGCCTGTCTTTCCGTCTTTCTGCACGACTAATACGCCAAACATTTTTCCTTTGTCCAGTTCCGTTTTCCAGTCGGTGCGGAGCGTGAGATAGCGGCACACTTCTTCGGCCGCGCATACGGATAAAGGGTGCGGTTCGTAGTGGAACGGACAGGTAAACATGTCTGGAATGTCCGATATTTCCGGTTGGGGCGTAAAGGGATGGAATATGGAGGCTGTTTCTTTCATTGTGGCTTGGTTCGTGTCCCGATCAGGCTTTGTTTGTCATTTTCGGAACCTTGTTTTCGTTTACAAAGTTACACCAAAAATAAAGAACCGCGAGGGGCAGAATTGGATTTTTGAAGCGGTGGGGAGTTTTCCTTTACTTTAATGCCAACTTGTAGCCGGATAAAAAGGGGCTTATACCTTTTAGATGGGTGAATGGGGCAGAATCTTTCCGGCATTCCGTCCGTATCCTTTGTGTTTTCTCCTTTTTTGTGTAGTTTTGCAGGTATTAAATGGATATAAAGCTATGGAATCTTCGAATACGGAATTGATACTGATAAGAATAACGGGTGAAGACCGTCCCGGACTGACCTCCTCCATCATGGGGATTTTAGCCCGGTATGACGTGACGGTACTCGACATCGGCCAGGCCGACATACACAATACGTTGACTTTGGGCTTGTTGGTGCGTGCGGCAGAGGAATACTCCGGGCATGTGATGCGGGATTTGCTGTTCAAGGCTTCGGAATTGGGCGTGAACATCCGTTTCTATCCGGTGAAGAAAGACGAATATGTGGACTGGGTGAACATGCAGGGCAAGAACCGTTATATCCTGACTTTGTTGGGACGCAAGTTGTCGGCTTTGCAGATACAGGCCGTCACTTCGGTGTTGGCCGAACAAGGGCTGAACATCGATGCCATCAAGCGTCTCACCGGGCGTATTCCATTGGACGAACAGCGGGAAAACATACGGGCTTGCATCGAGTTTTCCGTACGGGGTACACCGAAAGACCGTGCGGCCATGCAATCGGAACTGTTGAAGTTGTCCAGTGAACTGGAGATGGATTTCTCATTCCAGTTGGACAACATGTACCGCCGCATGCGCCGCCTGATTTGTTTTGATATGGATTCCACTTTGATTGAGACGGAAGTCATCGACGAACTGGCCGACCGTGCCGGAGTAGGTGAACAAGTAAGGGCCATTACCGAGCGGGCCATGCGTGGGGAGATAGACTTTAAGGAAAGTTTCACCCAACGGGTGGCTTTGCTGAAAGGGTTGGATGTGTCGGTCATGGAAGATATCGCTCAGCATTTGCCCATTACGGAGGGAGTCGACCGTCTGATGTTTGTATTGAAACAGTATGGTTACAAAATAGCCATTCTCTCGGGTGGGTTCACTTATTTCGGCAATTACCTGAAGAACAAATATGACATAGACTATGTGTATGCCAATGAGTTGGAAATAGAGGACGGTAAACTGACGGGACGTTATGTGGGCGAAATTGTAGACGGTCGCCGTAAAGCCGAATTGTTGAAGCTTATTGCCCAAGTGGAACATGTGCATCTGGCTCAGACGATTGCCGTGGGCGACGGAGCCAACGACTTGCCCATGCTTTCTGAAGCCGGGCTGGGAATTGCATTCCATGCCAAGCCTCGTGTGGTGGCGAATGCGAAGCAGTCCATCAACACAATGGGGCTTGATGGGGTGCTGTACTTCTTAGGATTCAAGGATTCTTATTTGGAAGAACGGGGGAAACTGTAATGCTGATGGAGAAACGTGGTATCATAAAGTTAAAAAGTTTGTTGTTCCTTTGGGGATTTTTGGGTCTCTCGGTTGGAAATTCGGTTGCGCAGGACATGGAGAGGGAGAAAGAGTATCTGCGAAAGGATAGCATGCTGTGGGGAGCGTACGAACAGCGTCATCAGGAGATGGCTGCATTATGGGACAAATATCCCGAGATGCAGGATAGTTTGCAGGCTGCATTTAATTCCTTTTATGATGCTACGTTAAAAAGAAACCGGGAGTTGGCTATGGAATATGCTTCTACGCCCAGTGGTTTGCAGCGTCTGTACATGTGCCGGTTGGATATTCCTAAAAAAGTGCTTGTACATATCTTGGATACGTTGGGCACGGGTATGCGCGAGTCTTTTTATGGAAGGAACATTCAGGAACATATCCGTATGCGGCAGATTGAGGAAAAGGATAGCCTATGGGAGTTTCCTTGCTATCGGGATGACGGGAATGTCTTTGATTGGCGCGGACTGAAGGGGCGACAAGTGTTGCTGCTTTATGGTGGATTGGGGTGCATGGGAGAAGGCGGTCGTAAGGAATTGGAACTTTTACGGAGGCAGACATCTTTGGAAGATTTGCAGATTGTGGTCTATTGGCCATGCAGCTCATTGAAAGACTTGCAAGAGGTTAAAAAAGCATATCCTTTTGATTTTGTTTTTGTGTCAGATTTTAAGTTGGACGACAGCCCCATGAAAATAAAATACGGGGCGCAAGGTACGCCTACTTGTTTCTTGACGGACGAACATCATGTCGTGAAGGTGAAATGTGGTGGACTGCGTATGGACTTATTCAACAAATATATTAAAAGAAACGAATGACAACAGAAAAGGAAGTGGCTTTAAATGCCCATAACAAGTTGGAATACCCTCCGATGCACACTTGTGAGCATATCCTGAACCAAACGATGGTCAGGATGTTCGGTTGCGAACGGTCGGGGAATGCACATATTGAGCGGAAAAAAAGTAAGATTAACTATGATTTGGCGGATGAGCCGACGGAAGAGCAGATTGCAGAGATAGCCCGGAAAGTGAATGAAGTCATTGCGGCTGATTTACCGGTGACATACGCCTACGTATCGCGTGATGCTGTTCCCGACAACGTTCCGCTCGACAAATTACCCGATGCTGCGGAGGATACCTTGCGCTTGGTCAGGGTTGGGGATTATGATGTCTGCGCCTGTATCGGTGCCCATGTGGAACATACGGCACAGATTGGCCGGTTCCATATCAACAGCACGAGCTACAAGGACGGACAATTCCGGATTGTGTTCAAACTGTTGGATGCGGTTTGGAATAGTTCCTGCAAACGGACAGGTATAGAAAAAGGCTCTCTCACGAGAGCCTAATCCCAAATTTAAATCCAAAACGATATAAAGAAATTGTATGAAAAGTGGTTATTATGATACATTTATGTCTGTTTCTCTCGGATAATGCGTCCATGGGTGAATGTTTCGTTTGTGGTTGCAAAATTAAGTGATAATTTAAAGTCTTGCAATAGCTAAAATCTATGATTATCCAGGTCGCAACCTTATAGCCCTTTACTTGTTTTTAAGTATGCTTTAAGCCATTTCCGCTTCAATTTGCTTAGCCCAGTTTGCAATTCGGGCTTCGCTCTTGTCACTCTCGTTCACGTCGTCAAGTGCCAGACCGATGAAATCATCGCCGTCCACGGCTGTAGAAGAAGTAAACGTATAGTCTGCAGTCAGGACTTTCCCAATGAAGGTACAGCCGCTATCAGCCAAGGCATCGTGGATATGGGTCATGGCTTCGCAGAATGTGTCGCCGTATGACTCTCCGTCACCGCAAGCGAAAAGGGCTACCTTTTTACCTGTCAAGTCGGCTTTCTTCAGAATCTCTACTCCGTCGTACCAATCATCTTGCAGGTCTCCGCATCCCCATGTGGACGAACCGAGAATCAGCACATCGTTATTCTCCAGATCTTCCTTGGTCATTTCTGTTACGTTGTGCACGTTGTCGTTACTCATGCCCAGTGCTTGTGCGATACTGGAGGCCAAGGTTTCGCAAGTTCCTGTGGTGGAACCATAATAAATAGTCATTTTTTTCATCTCGTTGTTGTAGTTTTGTTTAATCGTTTATTAATGGCATATTGTTTTCTTCTGTCACTGCAAAGGTAGAACGTAAAGCGGGAACCTGCAATCGCCGGATTTGGTGATTTTGCAGGTTCCCGCTTTACTCTATAATAATGACCTTGGACTTCCTGTCGGCTACTTTTTAGCTACTATAGCTTGATTTTTAAGATTTTGCCACTATATGCAGGTATGTCCGTTAGTACGCATTGATTAGCATTGAACGTGATACATTCTTTATCTCCACTTAGAAGTTCAGTTGCTATGACCTCTCCTTTTTCTTGGATTTGGAAAAATTCGAATAAATGGTGGGGAAGGTTGGCAGCTGTATGTTTCTCGGAATCCTCGAAGTTGGCAAGGACAATCAGCAGGTCTTTGTCTTTACGCCGGACAAAAGCATAACATTTGTCGGCATTAAACAGGTCCGAGCCGTTATTGGCGTACATCAGGTCATAGAAATCCCCTTCCCTCAAAGCTCTTTCTCTGTTGCATAATCTAAGCACTTGGGTATAGAATGCCTGCAAGGCAAGTTCCTGGGCTGTGAGTTTACCGGTGTCAAATTTACCTTTGTTACGCCACCGCCTGATGGTATCTACATGCCAATAGTCGAAAATCGTGGTACGCCCGTCTTTGCCGCTGAATCCTTCCGCGTCCATACCCCGTTCGCCTAATTCTTGTCCGAAGTAAATCATCATGGGATTTTTCCCCATACATGCGCTGACCAATAGGGCCGGACGGCCTTTTTCTGCATTTCCTGCAAAGAAATCAGAGGCCAATCGTTGCTCATCGTGGTTTTCGAGGAAGTTCAGCATGCGGTCTTTGATGTCGTCTACGTTTTGCCAACATCCTGTAATCTGACGCGCAGAGGCATAGCCGCAAACGACTCCGCGGAGCGTGTCGTATAATCCGACCTTGTCATATAAATAGTCAAATCCTCCTTTATAGATGTAGTTGCGGTATTCGTTCGGGTTATATACCTCGGCAATGAATACAAGAGAAGGGTAGTGGCACTTGACTTGCGGAATGGCCCATGCCCAAAATTCGACAGGAACCATCTCTGCCATATCGCAACGGAAGCCGTCTATGCCTTTTCCGGCCCAAAACAGCAGGATGTCACGCATCTTAAACCATGTGGAAGGTATCGGGTCGAAGTGCCGTTCTCCTCCATTGCAATAATCTATTCCATAGTTCAGCTTTATCGTTTCATACCAGTCGTTGCGTCCCGGAGAGGGGGAAAAATTATCATTGCCTGTAGCTTTGGCCGGACATTCTTCGTATGGGGACGGTGCACTGCCTTGCAGGTCGAAGCCAGGTTGAAACGGGTGTCCGGGAATATAATAAAAGTTGTTTTGAGGAGAAAAGGATAGGGTTTGGTCATCCTCTTCCCCGAGATCTTTCACGCCTTCAGGTCTGTTGGCGGATTGATATTGGCGTGCCACATGATTGGGCACGAAGTCGATGATGACTTTCAAACCGGCATCATGCGTACGGTATATCAGGTTTTGAAACTCCTTCATCCGTTTCTCGGGTTTTATGGCCAAGTCCGGGTCTACGTCATAATAGTCTTTAATGGCGTATGGGGAACCGGCTTTTCCTTTTACAATGGCAGGATGATCGGACGGAATTCCGTATGAGGTATAGTCGGTTTGTGTGGCATGTGCAATGACCCCTGTATACCAAATATGCGTTGCTCCAAGCTTTTGGATTTCCGTTAATGCTTTTTGGGTAAAATCAGCGAAGTGCCCGCATCCGTTCTCTGTCTTGCTGCCGTGGGGGGTGCATGCCGTCTTGTCGTTTCCGAAAAGGCGGGTGAACACCTGATAAATAATCATCTTGTTTTTCATATATCAAATGGATTAGTCGTTAATGAAAATCCCCTTGCCGTTTTTTCCAAGGCAAGGGGATAGCTGTTCAAGTTGGTTTATGCTTGGATACCATGTGCTGTCACGGCATCATTTCCTTTAGCAATCTTTCCGATCATGCCTTGCAGGACTTTGCCCGGACCGCACTCCGTGAAATCCGTGGCACCGGCTGCAATCATGTTCTGCACCTCTTGCGTCCAACGAACAGAAGCTGTGAGTTGGGCAATCAAGTTGGCTTTGATTTCTTCTGCATCCGTATGAGCCTGTGCATCTACGTTTTGGTATACGGCACATTTAGGCGTATTGAACGTAGTTGCCTCTATGGCTGCTTGCAGTTCGTCTTTGGCCGGTTGCATCAAAGGAGAGTGGAACGCACCGCCCACCGGCAACAAGAGTGCACGCTTGGCACCGGCTGCTTTCAGTTTTTCGCATGCAGCCTTGACAGCTTCCACATTGCCGCTGATGACCAACTGTCCGGGGCAATTATAATTGGCCGGAACCACTACATTGTTTTCCGTATTGATTTCCGCGCAGACGTTCTCAATCGTGGCATCATCCAAGCCTACAATGGCCGCCATCGTAGAAGGGGCAGCCTCGCATGCCTTTTGCATGGCCATGGCACGGGCGTAAACCAATTTCAGACCATCCTCAAAGTTCAGGGCACCGGCTGCTACCAACGCAGAAAATTCTCCTAATGAATGACCGGCCACCATGTCCGGAGTGAAGTTTTCTCCCATACACAAAGCTGAAATGACAGAATGGAGGAATACGGCGGGTTGCGTCACTTTTGTCTGTTTCAACTCCTCGTCCGTGCCGCTGAACATGATATCCGTAATGCGGAATCCTAAAATATCGTTTGCCTTTTCAAATAGTTCTTTTGCCAACGGATTGTTGTCGTACAGGTCTTTGCCCATACCTACAAATTGTGCTCCCTGTCCGGGAAATACAAATGCTTTCATATAATTTAAATCTTATCTAAATGTATGTTTGTTCATCAATCTGGTTGCAAATTTAATAAAAACTTACTTAATCATCAGCTTTTTGGGATTAAAAAAGTGATTTAACGGGCCGTGTCCTTTTCCGATGGTGACATCTTTTCCGTAAAACAGGGCATCCGTGAGGTATTTTTTCCCTAAACCGACAGCTTCCGGTAAGGAGACGCCTTGGCCGATGTAAGCCGCAATAGCAGAAGAAAGCGTGCATCCGGTTCCGTGGGTATTAGCGGAGTTTATTTTGGCGGAGTGGTAGCGGTGAATGTCTTCCGGAGTATTGCCGCAGACCAGAATATCCGTCATATCGCCCCCGTCCAAATGTCCTCCTTTAATTAATACGGACCGACAACCGTAAGTAAGGATATGCCGTCCGGCGTTTGCCATATCTTCTATGTCCCGGATAGGGATACCGGACAGTATTTCGGCTTCCGGCAGGTTGGGGGTCATTAAAGTGCAATGGGGGATTAAACGGTCACACATGGCATGCAACGCTTCGGGGGCTACCAAAGAGTAGCCGCTACTTGAGACTAAGACTGGATCGAAGACGACCGGGAAGCAGTTGGCTGATAAGAAATCCGCAATGACCGCTATGATGCTTTCGTCCGTCACCATTCCTATTTTCAAGGCATCTATTTGCATATCCTCGGTTATGGCCTGTATTTGTTCCTTGACAATTTGAGCCGGAATAGGATATACGTTTTTCACTCCGCATGTATTTTGTACGGTAACGGCTGTGACGATGCTGGCAGCATAGCATCCCAAAGCGGAAATCGTCTTGATGTCTGCCTGAATGCCGGCTCCTCCGCTACAATCGGAACCGGCGATGCTTAAAATGGTGGTATATTTCATTTGTATGTGCAAAAGTACGCGAATGTTTGGCTGCGTGCAAATAAAACAAAGAAAAAGAAGATGAAAATATCGTGTATATTTATGCATGGATTTAGAAAAATAGTTGTAATTTTGTGACTTAACTTATTCTCGTGAATATAGAACCATGGAAAGAAGTAATAATCATTTGGTAATTATGGCTGGTGGCATAGGTAGCCGCTTTTGGCCGATGAGTACTCCGGAGTGCCCGAAACAGTTTATCGATGTATTGGGATGCGGACGTACGTTGTTGCAATTGACTGCTGATCGTTTTAAAAGGATTTGTTTTCCGGAAAACATTTGGGTGGTGACGTCCGAAGCTTATGCGGATATTGTACGTGAACAGTTACCGGAAATTCCGGAATCTAACATATTGAAGGAACCTTGCCGAAGGAATACGGCGCCTTGCATTGCTTACGTGAGTTGGCGTATCAAAAAGTTGAATCCGAAAGCCAATGTGGTGGTCACACCGAGCGATCATATCGTCATGGATGTGGCTGAATTTGAACGTGTGATAACTTCCGGTTTGGTCTTTACCTCGGAGACGGACTCTATTTTGACTTTGGGAATGAAGCCGAACCGTCCGGAAACCGGATACGGATATATTCAGGCTGACTTGGGCTTTGCATCGGCACGTAACAAGGAAATTTATCGGGTGGATTCTTTTAAGGAAAAGCCTGATTTTGCCACGGCAAGCCGATATATCCAAAAGAATAATTATTTCTGGAATGCCGGAATATTCGTGTGGAACGTCAGCACGATTGTCAATGCTTTCCGTGTGTATCAGCCCGCTATCGCGCAGGTTTTCGAGCAGCTTATGCCCATATATGGCAGCGAGCAGGAACAGGAAGCCATCAACCGTGATTTCCCGAAATGTGAGAATATATCGGTGGATTATGCCATCATGGAGAAAGTGGAAGAGATATTCGTGCTTCCGGCCAACTTCGGATGGAGTGATTTAGGCACGTGGGGCTCTTTGCATGAGCATACGCCGCAAGATGCTTATGGTAATGCCTGTATCGGAAAGAACATTTCGGTGTATGACACGCATAACTGTATGATTCATACCACTCAGGAGAAAAAAGTCGTAATACAAGGTCTGGATGGTTTCATTGTGGCAGAAAAGAACGATACTTTGCTCATCTGCAAATTATCGGAAGAGCAACGCATCAAGCAGTTCAGCGAATGAGAGGAAATATACCCATGTGGAGAGACGGTGCAAAAGCTTCTTTTCACATGGGTTTTACAGGGGCAGATGAATCCGGGTTGAAGTGTGTAAATACGTCGCTGTGAGTTAAGACGTACTGATAGAAATCCTTGGCTTCCACTTCTTCCGGGATGAATCGTCCCACGGTGTATTCCAATGCTTCGGGGGCTTTTTCACAAGCAATTTTCAGGAAAGCAATGAATTCCTGATAACGGTTTTGCATCAGCGCGCAATAGGCCAAATAAGCGTATGCTTTTTGGTTTTCCTCGTCTTGTGAAGCATCGCGATTCAGCATATACAAGAAATGTTCCCTTGCCTTTTCGTACAGTTTGTTTTCCACTAAAGACAAGCCGACGAGGAAATGAGCCTCCGAGGGGTCTTCGTGGCTTTGGATAAACGTGTTGTAGCATTCGAGGGCTTCGTTTTCTCTCGCATTTTGCATCAGGATATGCCCTTTGTATAAGTCTGTGTCGTAATCCGGATTTATTTCTTTTATCTTGTCGATATATTCAAAGGCTTTGTCTGTATCATACAGCTTGCTGTACACATCCGAAAGGTTGGCATATATATGTTGCTGCTCCGGAGAGTAACCTTGGGATAATTCTTCTGCTTTAAGTAATTGGCTTAAAGCTTCGTCGTAGCGTTCAAGTGCGGAGAGGCACACCCCGTCGAAAAGATAGGGAATTTCATTGGACGGATGTTCCTTGAAATATCGGAGATAAAGTTGGTGGGCTTCATCGAGATTCTGTTGTTGAAGCAGGCTGTTGGCCTTCAGCAAAAGAGCTTGGGCGTCGTGCTCGTCTATGGCCAATGCAAAATCAGCCGTTTCCATGGTCTTGGAAAAGTCTTCGCATACGAAATAGGCTTCGCCCAATGAGTGCCATGCATTGAGGTTGTATGGGTTGATGTCCAACAAACTGTTTAATATCTCGATGGCTTCTTTCGGACGGTTGGAAGAGATGAGGTGGTCTGCCTTGAACTTCAAAAACTTCTCGTTGTCCGGTTCCATATCGAGTGCCCGTTGTCCCCATTGAGCTGCTTGTTCCAAATAGCCGTAATCCAAAAACAGTGTGGCCGTGTCGTATGCAAACAAAGCGGCATCTTCTTCTTCTGTTTCGGCTTTTTCGGACAGGTATGTGGTGGCTTCCTGTTCTTTTCCTTCGCGTAACAGCAATTCTGCATTAAGGAATATGACTTCGCGGTCATTGGGATCCGTAATACAGTCGCGTATGGTTTTGGCACCTTCGATGTCACCGTTGAACATCTTTTGCCGGGCCAGAAAAATCAAAGGGTCGATGCTACCGGGGTGGATGTTCAGGGCGTATTGGATACACGCCATAGCTTTGTCCGTGTCGTTCTGCACGAGATAATACTCGGCGATGTCAGTCAGTTCGTCTGCTTCCAGATAAACCGACTGACCGCCTTGTAACATCTGCTCGTAAAGAGCCAGATTCTTTTTGAATTCTTCTTCTTGAAAATACGAGAGGTCTTCTGTCGACATGTTATTTGTTTTTCTTACTCCATGTGTCTTTCAGGCCTACGGTACGATTGAATACCAAATGTTCGGCAGTACTGTCCTTGTCCATCATGAAGTAACCGATGCGTTGGAACTGCAGATATTCAAGCGGCTTTTTGGTCGCTGCATATTTTTCCACATAACATTGGGGCAGGACTTTCAGTGACTCTGGGTTCAACAACTCACGGAAGTCGCGTTCTTCGGCTCCTGGGTTCTCTATGCTGAAAAGTCGGTCGTATAAGCGCACTTCGGCCGGTTGGCAATGTCCGCAACTCACCCAATGGAGCGTGCCTTTCACTTTCCTGTCCGAACCGGGCATGCCGCTTTTTGACATGGGGTCGTATTCACAGTAGACCTCCGTCACGTTGCCGTTTTCGTCTTTCTTGCATCCCGTACACTTTACGATGTAAGCGCTTTTCAGACGGACTTCATTGCCGGGAGTCAGGCGGAAGTATTTCTTGGGAGCATCTTCCATGAAGTCTTCGCGTTCTATCCACAGTTCTCGGCTAAACTCGATGATATGGCTTCCGTCAGCTTCATTTTCTGGATTATTTACGGTTTCAAGTTCTTCCACTTGCCCTTCCGGATAGTTGGTAATCACGAGCTTTACAGGATTAAGTACGGCCGAGACACGGGTTGCCCTCGCATTCAGGTCCTCACGTAGGGCTGCTTCCAACATGGCAAAGTCGTTCAGGGCATCGAACTTGGTGTAGCCGATCATATCGATAAATTTGCGGATGGCTTCAGGAGAGTAGCCACGGCGGCGGAACCCACAGAGGGTCGGCATTCGTGGGTCGTCCCATCCGTTTACCAGGCCTTCTTTTACCAACGCAAGCAATTTGCGTTTGCTCATGACGGTATAGGTCAGGTTCAGGCGGTTGAATTCTATCTGACGGGGACGGTGGTCTGCCAAGTCGTTTCCTTCTTTCAATTCGTCGATGAAGTGGTCATAGAGCGGACGGTGGGGGACAAACTCCAACGTACAGATGGAGTGGGTCACTCCTTCGAAATAATCGCTTTGCCCGTGCGCGAAGTCATACATCGGGTAGGCTTTCCACTTGCTGCCCGTGCGATGGTGCTCTTTGTTGATGATACGGTAAATGATGGGATCGCGGAAGTGCATGTTCGGGTTGGCCATGTCCAACTTGGCACGCAGCACCATGGAACCTTCTTCAGCCTCGCCGCTGTTCATCTTGTTAAACAGCTCTAGATTTTCTTCTATGGGACGGTCACGATAGGGACTCGGCGTACCGGGTTGCGTCGGTGTCCCCTTTTGTTCGGCAATCTGTTCGCTGCTTTGTTCGTCGATGTAGGCTTTGCCTTCTTTAATCAATCTGACGGCAAAGTCCCACAGTTGTTGGAAATAGTCTGAAGCATGATAGATTTTTCCCCATTTGAATCCCAACCACTGTATGTCTTCCTTGATGGCCTCTACGTATTCCGTGTCTTCCTTGATAGGGTTTGTGTCATCCAATCTTAGGTTACACACACCGCCGTATTTTTCCGCGATGCCGAAGTCCATACAAATTGCTTTTGCATGTCCGATATGTAGATACCCGTTAGGTTCCGGTGGAAAGCGGGTTTGCAGTCGTCCGTTGTTCTTGCCTGCCTTCAGGTCTTCCACCACTATTTCTTCTACGAAATTAAGTCCTTTCTTTTCTGATGATTCAGCATGAGTTGTTTCAGTCATAACCAATCTGTTTTGCGTAATTATCAATAATGCTTGCAAAGATACTATTAAAAAATGGAAATCACTTTCGTATTTCCTATAATAATAAGGTATAAGAAGAGTTTTTTAAAGAGAATAAAGTGAATGCTCTTTTTTATGCTAAGAAACATCCTTTTTTATTTGTGTAGTTGGCTAGAAAACCCGATATTTGCAAAAGTTATTCTGAAAACAATCTTTTTACCTTAAAAAAAACTAATACCTATATGAGATTATGGAAAGAGGATGTGTCGCGATGACACGTCCTCTTATTGGTATACTTAGCATGGGCGTACGCTATAGGGCGAAGTCCCGAATGAGTCCTGATAGTGGGAATCAGTGCTCCAACCTCTTTATGACCCCCAAATTTCACCAACCAACTATGGTTTTCGTTCTCATCGTAGTGCTCATGATGCGCTATTAAAGTGTGGCGAATATGTTTCTGCTAGTTATGTGTTCACGGTCGATATGGATTTGGAGAAATTCTTTGATACAGTCTGTCATAGTAAATTGATAGAAATTTTGTCGCGTACTATCAAAGACGGTCGTGCTATATCTCTTATTCATAAATATCTGAACTCCGGTGTATTTATAGGATGCAAGAAAGAGTAGAGTTCAGTCGGGGACCCTCAGGGTGGTTCATTGAGTTCCTTGTTAAGCAATATAATTCTTAATGAGTTAGGCAAGGAACCGGAAAAACGCGGGCATTTGTTCGTTCGGTATGCTGATGACTTGGTCATCTTTTGTGAAAGCCGTCGTTCCGCGCAGCGTACATTGGATAATCTGCTTCCCTTTATTGAAACGAAGCTTTTTTTAAAGGTGAATAAGGAGAAGCCCCATGTAGCTTATATACGTGACATCAAATTCCTTTCCTATATCTTTGGTCGTAGTAATGGCAAATGCCAATTCTACATTCATGGCGATAGTATCAAGAAGATGAAAAGTAAGATACGTGGGCTCACTAGCCGTAATAACGGTTGGGGCTACGAATATCGTAAACAACGTTTGATTTGGTATCCACTATTTTAAGTTGGCAAGTCATCTCACTGTACATAAGGTTTTGTCGGATGAACGTTTGCTCCGAGCCGGTTATCCTACTTTTAAGATGTACTGCCATCTGGGTTTAAAGGTTAATTAAGGAACCACCGTATTTCGGACGGCACGTCGGTGGTGTGAGAGGTCGTAGTGGGAATTAATCCCGTTCCTCCTACCCGATGTATATGTCGGTGCTTTTTGTATGGTGAGTAGAGGGCAGTTTGAGCTTTCGTATTCTGTTTTTAATGAATGTTGCGGGGCATTTTGTGTTTTTCGCTTTATGTTGTGTTGTTTCTCTCGTTGGGACCGGTGGCCTTTTATCCTATCCTATTTGTCAGAATGAAGTGCCTCCAAAAATTGGACGAGTTAAACATTATTTTCAGCATATTTGTTGCCTTTCGGGATGTGCCCCGTTGTTCTTCCGGATAATTCCTGGCTGCGGTTCCGAGTGTGTTGGCCCTTTCCCTGCGTGCTTGTCTTTTGCCTTTTCCGTCGGTCTCCATTTTGTGCGCCGGTTGTGAAACCGCTTTCAGCCGGGTGTGCTTTTCTGTTCGGTTGGGAGGGGCTGCGTGGTATACGGGATATAAACGTGCTGTTCGCGTTCCCTCCCGGGTTTATGGCTTTTCGTCCGGTAGGCGCAAGTTTCCGCTTTGGCATGTCGGTCAGGCCGTCCGTTTCCGTCCCGTCCTTTCCGCAATCCGCCCGTTCCCCTTGCTTCCAACCAACCGTCGGCATCCCGCTCTTTTCTTGTTTTGCCTGCCTCCACCTTAATATATATGAGGATGTTTCCTTTCGTGCCCCCTTGTTCGTGCCTCCTGCGCCGATAGGCCTGTCCTTTCTTTCTCCATGCCGTCTTTGCCGCCTCTTCTTCCTTCATTTCGCTGTTTTCCGTCCCCTGTCCTCCGTTTCTTTTCTATCTACCTCCTTCCATTCTGAAAAAAAGTTTTCCCTCAGTGTGTTCGGTGTTTCCTGCTGTTAAACACGTGTTTTACAGCATGTTTTTTGTCCATGTGGTTGTGTTTGTGTGTCCTTGTGTCGGGGTTGTCCCGGAAAAAAGTTGGCAAAACGTTTGGCAGTTATGGTAAAAGGTTGTACCTTTGCACTCGCTTTCGGGAAGCAAGGCCTTGTGTGGCCGCTGCGGATCGGGGGCGGTAAATGAAAGAGTTCATTGAAAGTCTTACATAAAGAGAGAAAGTAGTACAAGAGCTTGGGCGGAAGCCTGCGGTTATTCCCGTTAGCGTTCCGTCCAAGGGTAAAAAAGAAACGAACCGTCATACCCCTCATTCGAGTTGAGGGGGAACCAGGAGCGGCACGCCGGTAGGCGTGACAAGTTCGGGGAGTCCGGAACAGACGATATGCCCCGCCGTAAGGCGGGTCAAAAAGATATTCTACAATGGAGAGTTTGATCCTGGCTCAGGATGAACGCTAGCTACAGGCTTAACAC